>TARA_R110002124_G_scaffold114535_56_pt1 | contig 46501 bp, 38 predicted proteins | sample TARA_R110002124 | Tara Oceans TARA_R110002124 (sample SAMEA4397445) | marine metagenome | biome: Polar Biome; feature: [SRF] surface water layer (ENVO:00010504); material: water (ENVO:00002006), including particulate matter (ENVO:01000060) such as... | depth 5 m
TACCCCCTTGTGGAGACCACCCATGCCGGTTGAACCGATTCTCGAAGCGCGAAACCTGTCCAAGACCTTCCGGGCCGGCGGCTCCGTGCTGGGTAAATCCTTCCATGCCGTCAAGGGTGTCAGCCTGAGCGTGGCGCCGGGTGAGACCCTGGCCATTGTCGGCGAATCGGGCTGTGGCAAATCCACCCTGGCCCGCATGCTGGTCGGCCTCGAAACGCCCGACGAGGGCGACATCCTGTTCCGGGGCACGCCGATCAAGCGTGACCGCGCCCTGCGCCGCCAGGTGCAGATGGTGTTCCAGGACCCCTATATGTCGCTCAACCCGCGGCGTACCGTGCTGGACATCGTCGCCGAACCGCTGGACGTGCATGGGCTGGCGAGGGGGGCTGCCCGCAAGGCCCGTGTCGAGGAATTGCTGGCCGCCGTGGGACTTGATCCTGCCGCTGCCGCACGCTTTCCGCATGAATTTTCCGGCGGCCAGCGCCAACGCATCGGCATTGCGCGGGCCCTGGCGGCCGAGCCATCCGTGCTGGTCTGCGATGAGCCGGTTTCCGCCCTCGACGTCTCGGTGCAGGCGCAGGTGGTCAATCTGCTGATCGACCTGCAGGCGCGCCTGGGCATCGCCATTATTTTCATCGCCCACGACCTGGCGGTCGTGCGGGCGATTTCGCAGCGCGTCATGGTCATGTATCTCGGCCGCGCCGTCGAAGCAGGGGGCGCCGATCAGGTATTGGTGCAGCCACGGCACCCCTATGCGGTAGCACTGCGCGGCTCGGCCCTCGAGCCCGACCCGGCCCGGGCGAGGCTGGCGCGGGGTACCGCGGCGCGGGGCGAGCCTCCCAATCCCGTCAATCCGCCCCCCGGTTGCCGCTTCAATCCGCGCTGCAGCCGGGCCACCGATATCTGCCGGCAGGAGGAACCGGTGCTCAAGGGATATCCGGGGCTGAGCGCGGTTGCCTGCTACCACCCCGTTGCTTCTCCAGCGCTGGCCGAGGTCTAGCCTCGGCCCAGCCGATCCAGCAGCGCCGCGCCGGTGCGAATGCCTTTGAGAAAGAGGTCGATTTCCAGATTCTCATTGGGGGCGTGATTGGCTTCATCGGCATTGGCATAGGGCATGACGAAGGCCGGCACGCCCAAGATCTTGGTGAAGACATAGTCGGGCAGGCTGCCCCCCGCGCAGGGATAAACCAGAGGCGCCTCACCGCGAGCTTCCAGGATAGCCTCCTGAACGAGGAGTCCCCAGGGATCGTCGAGCGGCGTCTTGGATGGCGACATCGAGCCATGGATCAGCAGCTCGACGTCAGGCGCATGCCTGGCGACATGCGCCTTGACGCAGGACTGCACGTGCTCGGGCGTCATGGCATTGACCAGGCGGATATCGAACTTGGCCACCGCTTCGGCCGGCAATACCGATTTGCTCCCCGGCCCGCCATAGCCCCCATGCAGGCCATTGATGGTCAGGGTGGGATGGAACATCAGCCGGTCCCAGAACGGACGATCAGCCGGCTCGTCCAGGCGGGACAAGCCCATTTCGGCCATATAGGCGGGCAGGTCGAGCGGCAACGCCTGCGTCGCGGCGATTTCGGCAGCCGTCGGCGGGACGATCTGGTCGTGCAGCCCATCGATGGTGATGCGGCCATCGGGGGTCCTCATGGTCGAGAGCAGATGTACCAGGGTCCAGATGGCATTGGGCATCACCCCGCCATAATTGCCCGAATGGGCGTCGCGCGCTGCGGTGCGCACACGGAGTTCGAACGAGGTCATGCCGCGCACGCCGTAGGTCAGTGTGGCCCGGCCCGATTCATGCAGGGGACCATCGGCGGTGACCACCAGATCGGCCTTGAGGCGGTCCTTGTGATCGCGCACGAAGTCGGCGATCTGCGGCGAGCCGATTTCCTCCTCGCCCTCAAGCAGAAAGATCAGGTTGCAGGGGAGCGTGCCATGCACCTTCAAATGCGCCTCGATGGCCATGATCTGGGCGAAATGCTGACCCTTGTTGTCGCCCACGCCGCGGGCATAGATGCGCCCGTTACGGATGGTCGGCTCGAAGGGCGGGCTGTCCCACAACTCCAGCGGATCGGGTGGCTGTACATCGTAGTGACCGTAGAGCAGGACCGTCGGCTTGGCCGGATCGACGGCATAGCGTGCCAGCACGAAGGGATGCCCCCTGGTGGGAATGGCCTCGACCTCCAGCCCGAGATCGCCCAGCATCTTGACCAGCAGTTCGGACACTTCGGCAATGCCGATATTGTGCGCACTGATCGAGGGATTGCGGACATAGTCGATGAGGCGGGCGACATAGTCGTCGTGGCGCGTGGCGATATGGTCGAAGACCGCTGCGAGGCTGGCCGAGCTCATGCGTCACCCCGCGTCAGCAGGATGCCGCCAGAGGGATGTACCTCACCGCGCCAGCCGGGGGCGACATAGGTGGTGGTATCGAGCTGGGTGAGAATGAGCGGACCGGCAAAGCGCGCCCCGGCGCCGAGCCGCGCCCGCTCGACGACCGGCACGGCATGGCTGGCGCCATCGATGCTGACTTCGGTGAACTCCTGCGGTACCGGCATTTCACCCGGTTCGAGATTGACGATGGGCGGGCTGGCGGCCAGGCCGGTGGCATGCACGCGCAGCGTGACCAGCTCGATCGCCGCCCCCAGGTTGAAACCATAGAGGGCCTTGTGTGCGGTGCGGAAATTCTCCTCCACCGTCGATCGGTCGGGCGCATAATCAACGGCGATTTCGCCGCCCTGGCCGGCATAGCGCAACAGCGCCTTGCGCTCGATGGCGCGGGCCTCGGGAGCGACATCCTCGACGTCGAGCCAGTCCGACGCCTGCTGTTCCAGTTCGGCGATGATCGGCGCGGTTGCCTGCGGATCCATCGGACCGGCAAAGGCCATGGCGCGGGAGAATTCCGAGCGCAGGTCGGCAGCGAGCAGGCCATCGGCGCAGAGCACGCCCGGCGCCGGGGTGATCAGCACGCGGCCGATATCGAGCAGTTCAGCCAGCGCGCAGCCATGCAACGGACCAGCCCCGCCAAACGGCACGAGGGTGAAGTCACGCGGATCGTGGCCCCGCTCAACGGACACGACCCGCATGGCGCCCACCATGTGATTGTCGACAATGGCCAGGATACCCCGCGCCGCCGTCTCCAGATCGAGGCCAAGCGGGGTCGCGACCCGCATGACAGCGGCCTTGGCCGCATCGATATCAAGCGCCATGCGCCCGCCGAGCAGGCGGGCGGGCAATTGTCCCAGCGCCACATGGGCATCGGTTACGGTCGGCTCGGTGCCTCCATGGCCATAACAGGCCGGTCCCGGGCGGGCCCCGGCACTTTCCGGCCCCACGGTCAGGCCGCCATCCTTGATGCGGGCCAGCGAACCGCCACCGGCGCCGATGGTGATCATGTCCACCATGGGCAAGGCGAGGGGCCAGTCGCCGACCGAGCCATGCTGGGTCAAGCCGATCTGACCATCCTTGATCAGGCAGATATCGGCCGAGGTGCCGCCGATATCCACGGTAATGATATCGGCAATGCCGCAGGCCTCGGCGGCCGCACGGGCGCCGACCACGCCGGCAGCAGGGCCCGACAAGGCGGTCAGCGCCGGCGCCAGGCGGATTTTGGCGGCGCCGGCGACGCCGCCATTGGACTGCATGAGCATCAGCGGCACGCCCGAGCCCTCATCGGTCAGCCGCTTTTCGAGCCTGGCCACGTAAGAAGTAACGCCCGGCATCACGGTGGCATTGAGCACGGTGGTCAGGCTGCGCTCATATTCGCGCACCACCGGCAACACGTCACTGGACACGGTGACGGCAAGGTCGGGCAGTTCCTCGCGCAGGATGTCGGCAGCGCGCCGCTCATGCTCGGGATTGGCATAGGCATGGATCAGGCACACGGCGACGGCCTGCACATTCATGCCCCGAATCCGGGCCGCCGCGGCGCGGACGCTCTCCTCGTCCAGCGCCTCGAATACGGCACCGCCAGCAGCGATGCGTTCGTCGATCTCGACGATGCGGCTGGCCGGAACGGGGGGCACCGGCTTGATCCAGGTATAGAGATTGGCCTTGCGTGGAATGTCCTGCCGACCAATGGCCAGCACGTGCCGGAAGCCGCGGGTGGTTACCAGAGCGGTACGGGCACCCTTGCCTTCGAGGATCATGTTGGTGGCAACGGTGGTGCCGTGCAGAACCTGGTCAAGATCTGTCGCCGACGCCCCGGCCTGCTCGAGAGCAAGCCGGATACCGTTGAGGAAAGCCTCGGAGGGATCGGAAGGAATGGAGGGCGTCTTGGCGCGCCAGGAGCGGCCGGCGCGATCGACCAGGGCAACATCGGTGAAGGTGCCACCGATATCCACGGCAACGGCAAGATTGGGTCGGGTCATGTTACACGAGCTCATCGACATAGGTGTTGCGGTGGAAGGCTTTGACAGGTGGCGGATTGCTGCGCAGCCGGTCGGTCGCTGCCGCATCGACAGCGCCATCTACGATGACCACGCCATAGAATTTTTCTGCGGCTGCTGCGGTGACGAAGCCGCCGGCAACGTCTTCCAGCACGCTTTCGGCGGGACGATCATAGGGATGCCCCATGCCGCCGCCGCCGCCGGTGCGGATCCGCAGGATGTCGCCCTTCCTGAGCGCCGTGCCGTCCGACAGCGGGGCGATGACGCGTTCATCGGCTGTGCCAGGATTGACCACAATATGGCCGCCACCCCCCGACATGCCGCCGGCATAGCCCCAGGGCGGATTCTTGACGCCATCGATCCGGATGGCCAGCAGCGCCTCATCGGCGAGGATTTCGTATTCGCGGATAATGCCGGTGCCGCCGCGCCAGCGACCCGGACCGCCCGAATCCGGCACCACGCCATACTGGCGCAGCCGGATCGGATAGCCCGCTTCCAGGAACTCGACAGGATAGTTTTCCTGGGCGACGAAATAGACCGCGTCGATGCCATCGGCAAAGTCGCGCGCGCCATAACCGACGCCAATCCCGTCGGCCAGCAGGAAGGGCTTGGCCTCGCCCGTCTCCTTGCCGAAGGTGCCGCGCATGATGGTGACGACATAGGCCGAGTGGGCAGCCGGGGCGCCGCCCTTGCCGCGATTGACCAGGCCATTGAGCACGGCCAGCATGCGCATCATGGTCAGGCCGCGCATGCCCAGTGGCGCCGGAAAGTTGGGCTGAACGATCGAGCCGGGGCGCAGGCGGACCTCATCAATAGCCAGCGGTCCGCCGGCATTGACGACCTGAGACGGGTCGCCGCCCAGAAAATACAGTCCCAGCGCCATGCCCGGAACGCCCTTGTTCATGATCAGATTGACCGGACCGGGCGCCTGGTCGTCGCTTTCGGTGGCGTCGAAGATGAAACGATCCTCGCCGTCCTTGCCCTTTTCACGGGTGATGGCAAAGCGCAACGCAAACGGACCGTTGCCGTGGCCGTCGCTGTCGATCTGGTCCGCGAATTTATAGGTGCCGTAATCGAAGGTTTCGGCCAGGCGGCGGCGCACGAGGCTGCGGGTGCGCTCGAGCAGTTGCGCCAGGGCGTCGGAAACGCGGTCGGCGCCATGGCGCTCAACGATTTCACCCACGCGCGTCGCGCCCAGATGCACCGCGGCCATCAGCGCCGACATGTCGCCTTCGCTCTGGGCGGGAAAGCGAGAATTGCGATGGAAAATGGCCAGGGCCATCTCGTTGACCACGCCCGCATCGATCAGCTTGGTCGGCGGGATGATAATGCCTTCCTGGTAGATCGAGGTGGCATCGGGGCTGATCGAGCCGGGATGCAGACCGCCGATATCGGCAAAATGGGCCCAGCTCATCACGAAGGCACAGAGCCGGTCGCCGTGAAAGACCGGGGCCAGCAAGACCTGATCATTGGAATGCGTCACGGCCCCGTTGGAGCCATAGCAGTCATTGTACCAGTAGAGATCGCCCGGGCGCATGCTGTCGCGCGGAAACTTCTCGAATACCGGCGTCGTCAGATCACCGAAGATAGGCACCATGGAGCCGACCGCCATGACGCCGCGTTCGTCGAACAAGGCGGTATAAAAGTCCTTCTTCTCGCGAATGAAGGCCGAGATGGCGGTGCGCTCGATCAGCGCTTCCATCTCGCGCTGTGTCGCCATGATCGCGCCCCGAATAATTTCCACGGTGACGGGATCGCAGAGCGGGGTCGCATCCGGCGCCAAGGCCGGCCGGGCAGCTGAAGAAGGAGTCATCATTGGCCTCTCAGGGGATAAGAATTGGCAGCATGTCACTCGCCACTGTCCATATGCCGCAGGACCGCCTCGCCGGAGCGGCGAACATAGACGCGGACCGCGGTTTCGGCGGCTGTCAGGTCGCGTGCCGTGATCCCGGCAATGATGGCGCGCACGCCTTCCATGCCCGTCTCGAGCTGGCCCGGCTCAGCCATGGCCAGGACGCGCATCCTGTTGATGCGGGTACTCAGCTGATCAAGAATTTCGGTAACGACCTGGTTGTCGGCCACCTCGCTCATGAAGTGGTTGAAACGCGCCATGGTCTCGACCATTCGCACCTTGTCACCCTGCTGCCCGGCCTCGAGCAGCTGCGCGCCAAAATCCTGGGCCTGGGCAATCTGGGCATCGGTTGCCGCCTTGAGAAAGCTGCGGACGGCGATGGCCTCCAGCTCTGTACGAATTTCGTAGATCTCTTCGACATGCTTGCGCGTCAGGGTCGCCACTGACAGGCCGCGATGGGGGATGACGGTGGCCAGCTTTTCCGCTTCCAGGCGCCTGGCGATTTCGCGCACGACGGTGCGCGAAATACCGAAGGCCTCGCAGAGTTCGCGCTCGGTCAACCGCGTGCCCGGCGGCAGGCGACCATCGACGATCGCATTGCGCACCGAGACAAATACCCGCTCGCGGACCAGCTGGGGAGCCTGCCTGGACTCTTCGTTCTGCCCGGCAGAAAGGCTTTCCGCATCGGCCTTAAAGAGTGCACGCAAGTCGTCCATCGGTCCCGCCCGTCTAGAGTAAAAACTGGCCCACCGACACCATGACCGCAGGCGCCGGCGCAAGAGCTTTTTGCAGACACTAACCGGGCCGCCATGCAAAGCCCAGACAAATTGTACGACAATCTGGATTGTCGTACAATTATCTATGAGGCATCCTGTATCGGAGCGCCCAAGGGACAGATGGAGAACGACATGCTGGATAGGACAATCAGGCAGGTAGTAGATCAGGTCAATGCGGATGCCGCCTGGCCACTGGTCGAGGCCTTTTCGACCATGCCGCGCTGGAAGCCGGAAGACGTCGAAGCCTCGGCCCATGATATTGCCCGGCGCCTGACCGCGCTGGGTGTGCCTGTCGACCTGCTCGAGGCCAGTCTCTACCTGTCCATTCCCTATGAAGCTTCAGTCGAGGCGGGCGGCGAGACGCTGGCATCCAAGCCTCCGGCCTATTCGACCTCGTGCCCCGAAGGACTGACCGGGGTGCTGCACCATATTCCAGGAACATTGTCGGCCAACGTGTCGAGCTTTTACGAGAAGAACCGCGACGAGGCCGCCGCGGCGGCCGACCGCATCCGCGGCAAGATCGTGCTGACCGACGGGTTTGCCTCACCCAACAAGGTGCTGGAATTTCAGGAAAAGGGCGCCATCGGCGTGATTGCGGTCAATCCCGGCATCGATCGGCATTGGGGTATTTGCAGCTCGATCTGGGGCACGCCCGATCTCGACGACCTGCCGCGCAAGCCGACAATTCCCGTCGCCGTCGTCAATAATCCCGATGGGCACAAGCTGATCGAACTGGCCAAATCGGGGGGCAGCGCGACCATCCGCACGCGGCTCGAAGAGGGCTGGTTCAAGTCGCTGGTGCCGGTGGTGAACGTGACGGGCGCCATCGAGCCCGACAAATTCGTGCTGCTGGCCGGGCACTATGACAGCTGGGATGTCGGCGTCGGCGACAATGCCACGGGCGATGCGGCCCTGCTCGAAATCGCCCGCCTGCTCTGGCACAACCGGGACAAGCTGCGCCGCTCGGTGCGCATTGCCTGGTGGCCCGGACACTCGACCGGCCGCTATGCGGGTTCGGCCTGGTTTGCCGATGCCTTCGCGCTTGATCTGGACGAAAACTGCGTGGCACAGGTCAATTGCGACAGCCCCGGATGCCGCTGGGCGGAGGTCTATGAGAATGTGGCCTGCATGAGCGAGGCGACCGAACTCTGCAAGAGCGTGGTGCATGACCTGACGGGCCTGGAATTTGAGGGCGAATGCCCGCTGCGGGCCGGCGACTACTCGTTCAACAATATCGGGCTGTCGAGCTTTTTCATGCTGTCATCGACCATGACCGTCGAGAAGCGCAAGGAGATGAATTATTACACGGTCGGCGGCTGTGGCGGCAACATTGCCTGGCATACCGAAAACGATCTGATGGACATCGCCGACCGCGATATCCTGATCCGCGACATCAAGGTGTATCTCGGTGCAGTGATGGCCGTAGCCAATGCCAAGGTGCTACCCTTCGACTGGCGGGCAACGACGGCCGAATTTGCCGCGACGCTCGATAAATACCGCAAGGCTGCCGCAGAGGACGCCGGGCTGCTCGAGCCGGTCATGGCAGCCCTCTCGGCCCTGAGCGAGGCGCTCGACGGTTTTTATGCCGGCATTTCGGACGGCAGCGTGACCGAAGCCGACGCCAATGCGGCCATCCAGGGCCTGGCCCGCATCCTCGTGCCGCTGAACTATACGCGCGGCCCGCGTTTCACCCATGACCCGGCCCTGCCGGTGCCTGGCCTGCCGGCCCTGTCGGTGGCGAGCGAACTGTCCAGCCATGCGCCCGAGATGCGCGGCTTTGCCCGCACGCAACTGATGCGCGGCGCCAACCGTACTGCAGCCGCCCTGCGCCAGGCCCGCCGACTTCTCAACCCGTGACATCAAGCCGCCAGTGGAAACGTCCCTCCTGGCGGCTTTGCACTCAGGCCCTTGCCGGCAGAATAACGGTGAAACAGGCCCCGTGCCCTGGCGCATTGTCTGAGCGAACCCGACCATCGTGAGCGTGGACGATGGCTCGCACGACAGACAGGCCCAGGCCGCTGCCACCCTTGTCACGGGCTCTGGAATCTTCGTCGCGCCAGAAAGGTTCGAAGGCGCTTCGCAACGCTATGGCTGAGAGGCCCGGGCCATTATCGGTGACGGTCAGCACGGCATTGCCATCGTCTACTCCCGTGGTGATCGAGAGAGGTTTTCCCGGCGCGTAGCGCATGGCGTTGTCGAGCAGGGCGAGAATTACCTGGCGGAGCCGGGCGGGATCGGCGGAAACCGGGGCAGATCTGAGATCGAGGTGTACCGCCATAGATCTGGCATGGAGCGCTTCCGCCGAGAGGTCGATGACATCGCGGGCAATTGGTGCCAGATCCGTATCGGTGACCGTAAGCTCGAGGGTGCCGGCGTTGAAAAGGCCCAGCGTGCGCAGATCTTCGACGATGCGCGTCATGCCATCGACCTGGGCAATCAACAGACCGACCAGATCATCATCGAGTGTGAACACGCCGTCGGCAATGCCCTGCAGCCGACCCTTGAGAATGGTCAGGGGGGTTCGCAATTCATGGGCCGCAGCAGAATTGGAATAGCGGAGTTCGGCTTCGGCGCGCTCGAGGCGCTCCGCCATCGCATTGAAGTCGGCGACGAGACGGGCGGATTCGCCAAAGCCGTGGATGCGCGGATTGGCCCGCGCCGTGAGATCGCCAGCGGCAATGGCGCGGATGGCTCTTGCAACTTCGAGCAAGGGCACGACGATACGTCGCGAGAGCCATACGCCGCCCACTGCCGCAAGCGGCAATACCATCAGCAATGTCAGCAGCAGATAACCCCAGTCGATCCACGACCAGAAGGAATCGGATTCCTGCATTTGCGGGAACAGTTGCTGCAGCAGGTCGAAATAGGCTGGAAAGCCGAGATAGGCGACGAGCGCGACAGCGACCGCCAGCGCTACCGCGATCAGGACGATCTGCAACGCGGTACTGACCGGCTTAGCCATGCGGGGTATCCAGACGATAGCCGACGCCGCGCACCCCGGTGATCAAATCCGGCAGCCCGGCGACGCCGAGCTTGCGGCGCAGATTGCTCATATGGCTGTCCACGGTCCGGTTCATCGCTTCGCCTTCCGGCAGGCAGGCATCGATCAGTTCGCTGCGTTCGAAGACGCGATTGGGAGACCGCGCCATGTGTTCGAGCAGGCGATATTCGGTGCGGGTGAGACCAAGGATGGCTGTACCCACATGAACGGTCATGGCGTCGCTGTCGATGCTGAGTGGGCCAAGCCGCAGCACTGAACTGACCCTGCCGCCCTGGCTGCGTCGCAAAATGGCCCGCGCTCGCGCCACGACCTCGAGCGGGTTGAACGGCTTTACCACATAGTCGTCCGCGCCCAGGCGAAGGGCCTGAAGCTTATCGAGATCTTCGGCGAGGGCCGTGACCATGATGACGGGTGTGTCATCGACGCCGCGCAGCGCGGCCAAGGTCTCGAAGCCGTCCATTCTGGGCATTTTTACGTCCAGAACGACAAGGTCCGGCTTGAGGCGCTGGTGGTGCGACAGGCCGATTACGGGATCGGTGGCGGTGACAGTGCGATAGCCGTCGCGCTCGAAATAGGCCTGCAGGATGCGGACGATTTCCACATCGTCTTCGATGATGAGGATGAGCTGGTTATTCATGGCGTCGATCTGAATTCCGTTGACATGACGTTCAGCCGACGGTTGCCAACTGACGATAGCGCCCGTTGGCTGCGATAAGCTGATCGTGGCTTCCCGTTTCGACGATGCGTCCTTCTTCCAGCACGACGATCTGGTCCGCAGCGCGCACCGTCGAGAGGCGATGGGCGATCGACACCACCGTGCGATTGTGACGCGCGGCAAGCGCTGCCGACAGGGCGCTTTCAGTCTGGGGATCGAGCGCGCTGGTCGCTTCGTCGAGCAGCAGCACGCGAGGATTGCGCAGGATGGTCCGGGCCAGCGACAGCCTCTGCCGCTCGCCGCCGGAAAACTGGTAGCCGCGCTCCCCCACTTGGGTTTGCAGACCTTGGGGCAGGCTGGCCACTTTGTTGGTCAGCTGTGCCAACTCAAGCGCCTGTTCGATCTCGGGCAAGGTGGCCTCGGGTTTGGCAAAGCGCAGGTTTTCCTCGATGCTGGCGTTCAAGAGAAACGGATCCTGCGTCACAACGCCCAGAATATGCGAGAGCGTCTCGAAGCTGAAATCCTTGAGGTCAGTACCGTCCAAAGTGACCCGACCGCTGACGGGATCATAGAGACGTGCGAGCAGATAGCCCAGCGTAGTCTTCCCCGATCCCGTGCTGCCGACAATGGCCGTGTGCGTGCCGGCAGGGATGCGCAAGGTAATGTGTTCAAGCGTCTGGCGCTCGGACGCGGGATAGGAGAAGGAGACGTCCTCGAAGGCGATCGCGCCGCGAATGCTGGCCACATTGAGGCTGACGGGATTGGCGGGCTCGGTCAGCGTCGGCTTGGTATCGAGATAGCCGAACACACGGGTGAGCAGGGCACGCACCTTGCGCAGCTCGACCCTCGCCTCGAACAGTTCGAGCATGGGCCAGAGCAATTGCTCCTGCAGGGCAATCAGCGCCACCAGGGTGCCGATGGAAACGCCGAGACCCTGGGCGAGCATCAGCCCACCGATGAGAAAGGTCAGCGCCGGCAGGATATCGAGGGCGAACATGATGATGGCGATTTCCCACTGCCCTGCGGTGTGGGACCTCAGCTCGAGCCGCGCGACGTCGGACGAGGTCTGACGGAAGAGCCGCACCAGATGACGAGCCCGGCCCATGGTGCGCGCGAGAATAAAGCCGCCAGCCGAGAGGGACTCGGTGACCGTCGCCGACATATCGGCGATCCGCTCCTGCTGCTGGAAGGTGATACGCTCGCGCAGAGCGGCTACTCGGTTATTGAGCCAGAGAAGCAGCGGCATGAAGGCGAGTGATGCGAGCGCCAGGCGCCAGTCGAGCAGAACCATAGCCGCCACGGTCGTCAGCACGACACTGACGTTACGCGCGACGTCGGTCGCGGTATTGGTGAACAGCGACTGCAGACCGGCAATGTCACTGGACATGCGCGACTGCACTTCGCCGGTGCGCGCCGTGGCGAAAAAGGCCAGCGAAAGTGACTGCAAGTGCTCGTAGAGCGTCACCCTCAGCTCATGCATGATCTGCTGGCCGATATGGGTCGAGACATAGGCTTGCAGCACGCCAGCAACGGCTGACAAAATGGCAATACCGATAAGCCCGGCGCAGAGCCAGACCAGGAGCGCCGCGTCCCTGGCGGGCAATGCATCATCGATGATGCTGCGCATCAGGAAAGGCGCGGTCGCGCCGGCAATACCGGCAATGACGATCAGACAGAGGATGATCAGTAGCGCCTTGCGGTGGGGGCGGAAGAGAGCAATCACACGCCTCCAGGGCGTGTGTTGCCGAGCCGAAGCCTCATAGTGAGCCAAGTCGTCGTCCAGCTCATGCATGGTCGGATCCCGCATGTTCGATTGTGGCCGTTTGGGTGAGGTTTTTGGACCTGTGGCCAAAGATCGACATCACGACGAAGTAAAAGACGGGCACGAAGATCAGGGCGAAAACGGTGGCCGCGATCACCCCGCCCAGGACGCCCGTCCCCAGCGCCTTCTGGGTCTCGGCGCTCGCGCCATGGGCGTGAACGAGCGGCATCACGCCGAGGGCGAAGGCAAGCGAGGTCATGACGATCGGCCGGATGCGCAGCCAGCCCGCCTCGACGATCGCATCACGCAGGGCCCAGCCTTCCTCCAGCTTCGCCTTGGCAAACTCAACGATCAGAATGGCGTTCTTGGCGGAGAGGCCGATGACGGTAATCAGGCCCACCTTGAAGAACACGTCGTTGGACTGTCCACCCAGTTGCACCGCCGCGACCGAGCCGATGATCCCCAGAGGCACCATCATCATCACGGATAGGGGCACGGTCCAACTCTCGTAAAGGGCAGCGAGCACCAGGAAGACGACCAGTATGGAGATGGCGATCAGCATCGGCATCTGGGCACCGGACTGCCGCTCCTGGAGGGACTCACCGGTCCATTCGATGCCGAAGCCCTCCGGCAGCTGCTGGACGAGGCGCTCGACCTCGGCCATGGCGTCGCCACTCGCAACACCGGGCGCGCCCTGGCCCTGCAGCGTGTTGGCCATATAGCCATTGTGCCTCGAAATCTGCGCAGGGGCACTGTTCCACTTTGCCGTCACCACTTCGCTCATCGAGACCATGCCGCCCTTGTCATTGCGGACAAAGAGCTTGAGCACGTCATCGACATTCATGCGGTAGCGGGCGTCGGCCTGGACGATGACCTGCTGCAGTTTGCCGCCATTGGAGAAGTCGCCCACATAGCTCGAGGTGATGGCCGTCGCGAGTGTATCGCTGATGGACTGGAACGCCACGCCGAGGGCCTGCGCCTTGTTGCGATCGATCTCGAGCTCGACATTGGGACCGTTCGGCAGGCTGTTCTGGTAGATGCTGGACAGCTTGGTCGACTTGGACGCAAGGTCGAGCAATTGGGCCTGGGCCGCCATGAGGGCCGGGAGACCCTTGCCGCCGCGATCCTGCAGCACGAAGCTGAAGCCCGAGCCCCCGCCAAGTTCCTCGATTGGTGCCGGCAGTGAAACCATGACCGAACCCTCGGGAATATCCGACATCGCCGTATTGATGGCGGCGACTTCCTCGCTTGCCGGCATGTGGGCGCGCTCTGTCCAGTCCTTGAGTGTCACGAAAGCCATTGCCGCGTTGCTGCCGCTGCCCATGAAGCTGAAGCCGTTGATCAGCAGATTGTCCTGCGTAGCCTCGCGCTTGAGCACCTCCGTGTTGAGAAAGTCCGTGACCTTTGCAGTCCGCTCCTGCGTCGCGCCGGCCGGCAGCGTGATCGAGACGGTATAATTGCCCTGGTCCTCGTCCGGCATGAAGGCGGACGGCACCTGTGGGAACCAGACGGCAAGTGCAACCACGAGCACGAGATAGAGCGCCATCATCCGCCCGCCGCGACGCAGCAGGCCGCCGACGGTCTTGCCATAGCCGCGCGTGACCGTGTCGACACCCTTGTCGAACAGCGCGAAAGGCAGCCACTTCTTCTTGTGATGATCGACAGGCTTGAGAATAGTCGCGCAAAGGGCTGGCGTCAGTGTGAGGGCAAGGAAGGCCGAGAAGAGGATCGAAACCGACATTGACAGGGTAAACTGGCGGTAAATGGCACCAATGGATCCGCTGGCAAGGCCCATCGGAATGAACACGGCTACCAGCACGGCAGTGATGCCGATCACCGCGCCGGTGATTTCCTTCATGGCCTTTCGCGTTGCGTCCCTGGGGGAAAGTCCCTCGGTCGCCATGATGCGCTCGACGTTTTCGACAACCACGATCGCGTCATCGACGATGATGCCGATCGCCAGCACCATGCCAAACATGGTGAGGACGTTGATCGAATAGCCCGCGAACGACATGACCGCGAAGGTGCCGAGCAAGGCCACCGGCGCAACGATAGCCGGGATAATGGTGTACCGTACGTTCTGCAGGAACAGGAACATGACGGCAAACACCAGCGCCATGGCTTCGAGCAGGGTGAAGATCACTTTCTCAATCGACACCTTGATGAAGGGCGATGTGTCGAAGGGCAGGGCATAGGACATGCCCTGGGGCATGGAGAGCTTGAGTTCGGCGAGGCGAGCCTTGACTGCATTGGCCGTCGCCACGGCATTTGCGCCGGGCGACAGCTGGATGGCGGCACCTGTCGCCTGGTTGCCATTCTGCTGCATCGAGAAGCCGGTGGTTTGAGCCCCGATTTCGACGCGCGCCACATCGCCCAGGAGGACGGTGGCGCCGTTGCGTTCGCCCTTGATGACGATCTTGCTAAATTGTTCAGCGGTCGTGAGATCGCTGCGCACGGTCAAGGGCACGGTGATCGCCTGCCCGGGAACGGTCGGTCCGGCGCCCAGCTGGCCCGGTGCAATCTGCAGGTTCTGCCCCGCAATAGCGGCCGTGACGTCCGAAATGCCGAGGTTCAGCATTTCGAGCTTGAGCGGATCGACCCAGATGCGCATCGCCTTCTCGGTGCCGAACGACTGCAGCTTGCCCACGCCCTTGATGCGCTTGAGCTCAGGAACGATGTATTTGGCCAGATAGTCTTCGAGATCCAGCGCCGAAAAGCGCTTGCCCTCCGAGGTCAGTGTCACGATGGCCAGAAAACCCGCAGTCGCCGACTCAACGGTGAGACCGCTCTGGCGCACAAGAGCCGGCAGGCGCGGTTCAACGCCTTTCAGCCGGTTCTGCACGTCCACCATGGCAAGCTCGGGATCGGTTCCCGGCGCGAAGGTCAGGCTGACATTCGCGCTGCCGGTGCTGTCGGCGGACGAGCTGAAATAGAGGAGGTTCTTGACCCCGGTCAGCTCGCGCTCGATCGGAATCACCACCCCCTCATTGACGGTCCGCGCCGATGCACCTGGATAGCTGGCCGAGACACTGACACTGGGCGGCGCGATCGATGGAAACCGTGCGACAGGCAATTGCGGGATGGCGATGACGCCGAACAGAACGATGAACGCGGCCACCACCCACGCGAAGACGGGGCGATCGATGAAAAACTGGGGCATTGGGCTCGCCTGATGCTTAGTGTGTTGCGGCTGGTGGGGATGGGGCTTTTGGCGGAGAGCCAAAGGGAACGGTGCGCACAGGGCCGGCCACAGACAACTTGTCCTGGCCTTCGACAACGATGGTATTGCCGGCCTTGAGGCCGCTGGTCACAATGTAGCTGCCTTCAACCAGCTCACCCAAAGTCACGACCGTGGGCGTTGCCTTGCCATCGGCGACAACGAAGACGCTGGGTGCGCCAAGCGTATCGCGCACGACAGCCTGCTGCGGCACGCTGATCGCATCGGGATAGGTTCCGCGAGGTACCCGCGCCCGCACATACATGCCAGGCAGAAGCATCCGTCCGGCATTGTCGGCCACCGCCCGAAGGCGCACATTGCCGGTCCCTTCGTCGACACTGATATCGGAAAAGAGAGCCTTGGCCGCGATGACACCGCCAAGTCCCTCGCTGGCGAGGATTTCGATGGGAATGGTGCCCGGTTCCTTGAGACCGCCGGTTTTGGCAAGCTCTCGCAGATGCTCGAGCCGCGAGGCTGGCTGGCGAATGTCGATATGCACGCTGCCGATCTGCTGGATCGTGGCAAGGCTGGTCGTGCTGGTGGCTTCGGCGAGTGTACCTTCACCAACGCTTGCAACGCCGATCTGCCCATCGATGGGCGCCTTTATCGTCGTGAGGTCAAGGGAGAGCCTGGCCTTTTTCAGCGCTGCCTCGGCCTGAGCGACATCGGCCGCAGCCTGGGCATGCTGCGAATTGGCAAGGTCGAAAGCCTGGTCACTGATGTTATTGCCGGCGCGGAGCGCCTCGGCGCGTTCGAATTCTGCCGTCGCCTGGTTGAGCACGGCGCGGGCCTTCTGCAGGCTCGCTTCGGCGCTCGCAACGTCAGCGCTATAGGTTGTGGCATCGATCTCGAAGAGCGGCTGCCCCTTTGTCACTTCGCTGCCCTCCTGGAAGAGCCGCCTGACGATCAGGCCGCTAACCTGCGCGCGCACTTCCGCTGTCCGCAGGGCCGATACACGGGCTGGCAATTCGTCCCATACACTTATCGAACCGGCTTTGAGCTCGACCACCGAAACGAGCGGCGCTTCCGCCGTAGGCATTTCAGAGGTCTGGTCCTGCGAACTCGAGCAGGCGGCGAGGGCGGCTGCCAGGAGCAGGACCGGCAGGAAGCGAAGTTTCGATGACATCATGATTTACTCGGAGAATAGGGGCGCTGCATCAGCGAGGCGCAGGGGCGGACAGGGAAGGAGAGCCGCCCAGCACGCGGAAAATCCGGACTTCGGTGACCAATTGCTCCAGCCGGTTGGCCGCCAGCGCTCGCGTCGCGGTCCGGCTACGTTCCTGCGCATCGAGCCAGATCCGCAGCGCCACGGCGCCGGCGCGATAGCGCTCCTCGGTCAGTTTTTCGGCCGATTGCGCCGCCTCGAGCGCTGCACGCAGGCGCCGCGACTTCTGGTTGAGCGTGGTTCTGGCGTTGAGCGCCGTCCCGGTGTCGCTAAAGGCGGTCAGCAGCGCCGAACGGAATTCGGAGACGGCGATCTGGTAGTCGACCTCTGAGACCTTCACGCGGAGCTCGCCATCGCGGAAATTGAGGAATGGCAGGATCAGGCCGGCGCCAAGTGTGGCAATCGGGTTCGACAGGATCTGGAGAAGGTCTGGGCTGGTTGCGCCCAGATTTCCGGTCAAGCTTATCTGCGGATAAAGGCTGGCGCGCGTGTTGTCGACATTGCGCAAGGAGGCGCGCAGCCGCAATTCCGCTGCCCTCAGATCCGGCCGCCGCCCGAGAAGTTCGGCTGGCAAGCCCGCGGTGATCTGAACGGGCGTGCGTCCCGGCAAATGCTGCGGCTCTGCAACGGGGTTTGCCACGCCGTTGAGCAGTACCCCCAATGCATTGCGGAGCACGACCCGGTTCTGTTCCAGGTCGGAAAGGGCTGCCGCCTGGCTCTCAAGTGACTGGCGCACTTCGGCCAGTTCAAGCTCGGTGGCCGTGCCTGCTCTTGCCTGGCCCTTGACCAGGTCCTCGACCTGGCGGGCAACCTCGAGCGAGGCACGCGCGGCAGCCAGATCCTGATTGGTGTGGGCCAGACGCCAGTAACTCTTGATGGTTGCGGCAACGACCGTCGTGCGCGCGGCCTCGACGTCCTCGGCCGAGGCGGCGGCCTGCAGAGCCGCAACATCCTGCGCGCTGGTCAGGCGACCCCAGAGGTCGATTTCGTAGGTTGCTCCCAGCCCAAGGCTGAAGCTGTTGCTGCTGGCGGCAGCATCGGCGAGCGGCCGGACATTCTGTGCACTGCCCGAGCCGTTGAGCAGCGGCGCTTTTGCCACGCCGGCCATGTCCGCCTGCAACAGCGCTTTGCGCATGCGCAGGTTGGCAGCGAAAATGTCATTGTTGTTTGCCAGGACCGTCTCGACGAGCTGGTTCAACCTGGTGTCACCAAAGCTTCGCCACCACTGCGTGGCAGCGGCCGGATTGGAGACGCCCGCACTATCCGTCCATGCCGGCGCGCCTGGCAAAGCCGGCCGGACATAAGGTGTAGTCAGGCTAGAGCAGCCCGCAAGCAAGACGGTGGGCAGAAGGATCGCAAGGCGGAAGGACGGCATGACTGCACCAGGTGACTTTGAACGCGACCGGCATCCGGCCCGTGCAGAGATCATCAGGTCAGTGTGGAGCGATCATCGAGAAACGGTGCAGATTGTGTGCAGGCGCGCAGCTGGTCATGGGGCGTGCAAGTCGCCTGTCCCATGCTTGCTTCGGCCAAGGGAGACAGGACACGGTTATCTCTAAGTCTGACTCTGCTGCTGCAGCAGGTGCGCCTGGAACACCGGCAATCCAGGCGAGCAGGGGCTGTCGCGCCGCCAGCGGCCTCACCGGGCGAAGGTCAGATGGATGGTGCCGCTTTCGGCGGTTGCGGATTTGACCGATGGCAGGCGGGTTTCGAGACCGCGCTGGTTATCCCACAGGCGAACGCCGCTGCCCAGGATGATGGGCGCGATGGCGACATGCAGGTGATCGACAAGGTCGGCCTCAAGATAGGCGCGGACCGTGGTGGGGCCGCCACCGATGCGGACATCCTTGCCGCCGGCGGCGGCGGTGGCGCGGGCGAGTGCGTCCTCAATGCTGGTGTCGATGAAGTGGAACGTCGTGTCGGAGAGCACGAGGGTGGGACGCGGCCGGTGCGTGAGGACGAAAACCGGACAGTGGAACGGTGGCTCGTCGCCCCACCAGCCTTTCCAATCCGGATCGTCGGGGAAGTCGTGGAGGCCGAACTTGCCGGCACCCATGATTTCAGCGCCGGTGTTTTCGAAATAGGCGCGCGCATAATCGTCGTCGAGGCCGGTGGTGCCGGCTCCCGACTTGTCGTGGAAAACACGCTCGCGGAAGGTGCGGGTGGCGACATAGGAAGCGGTGAGGCGCGCCCAATCGTCGCCGAAGGGCTTTTCGGGCGTGCCGTCGGTGGTGGTGGCAAAGCCATCGAGAGATATCATCAGATCGACGCGAACGGCCATGGCGGGCTCCCGAGAACAGATTAGTAAGGCATATGCCTTCATATTGTGGCGTCGATAGTAAGGCAAGTGCCTTTTAATGATTGACCGCGCTCGAGGTCGGCGATAGGCCTTGGGCATGCCTTACCATTCGAGCCCCCTGGACCTGGCCTTTCATGCGCTGAGCGACCCGACGCGACGGGCCGTGGTATCGCGCCTGCGCGAGGGTGAATTGCCGGTAACTGCCCTGGCGGCGCCGTTCGACATGGCCCTGCCTTCGTTTTCCCAGCATCTCAAGGTGCTGGAGGATTGCGGGCTGATTGTCAGCGAGAAACGGGGCCGGAGCCGATGGTGCCGGCTCGTGCCGGAGCGTTTCAACGCGGCAGCCGACTGGATGGAAACCGAGCGCCGACGTGCGGCCGAACGACTCGACCGGCTGGAGCGCTATCTCGACAGGACGTGAAGGTAACGCCGATGACGATGCTGTTCGAGGATTTGCTCGAAACCTGGTCGATGGACCGCGAAATCGTTTTGGTGAAGGTGCTCAACCACCCACGTGCCAAGGTGTTCGCCGCTTGGATGGATCCGGTGGCGCTCAGCCAGTGGTATGGTCCGGACGGCCTGAACATCGAGAGCCACGAGGCCGACATGCGCGAGGGCGGGTTCTGGCGCTTCGACATGGTGGGGGTGTTTGAAGGCAAGCCGCAGCGCTTTCCCAACCTGATGCGGTTCGTCCAGATCGTTCCCAATGAGCGGATTGTCATCGACTATGGCGGGGAGGACGGCGATCCCAACAGCTTCTATATGGTGGTGACGTTCGACGAGCAGGCTGACGGCAAGACCGTGCTGACGATGCGCCAGCTACATCCCAGCCGTGAACGGCGGCAGGTCGTGGTGTCGTTCGGCGCAGTGGAATATGGGCTGCAGACGCTGGGCGGGCTGGAGCGATGGCTGGAGTGAGCCGGCCTGGCTGGGCTCCGCAGCAGAAGCGATCGCCAGTGGCCGGCACGGGACGGTGCTCTGCATGGACGCCCCGCATCTGCGGCTCAAGCACGCCTGTTCGGGGCTGCGGCGCTCCCCTTTGCATTCCTGTATCCCATGATCATGCGGGAATCCGACCGCGGTTCTCCGCGGCGCCTGACGGCAGTGCCGCCAGATCCATCCGTCTGCCCGATTCAGGGTCGAACAGTTTCCAGGCCGTCCGGTCGAAATCGAGGAAGACCTGGCGGCCCTCATAGTGTTGGTCCCCTGCGGGCAGCACGATCGCCAGTTCGAGTGACCCTATCGCGCAATAGGCCACCCGAGACCCGCCCAGCTCTTCGACCAGGTCGACCGTGGCCGGCAGGCCGCGCGCCGGATCAAAGGATATCCGGATGCATTCGGGACGGATGCCCAGGGTGAACCTGACGCCGGCCGGCAGACCCGGAACGTCGAGCAGTCCGAACTGCGGGGCGATGTCAAACGCCAGCGCACCATCCTTGCGGACGGTAGCGGGCAGCAGATTCATGGCGGGCGCGCCCATGAATCCGGCGACGAAAGTGGAAGCGGGATTGCGATAGATTTCGCCAGGGCTGCCGACCTGCTCGACACGCCCACCATTCATCACGATCAGCAGGTCCGCCAGCGTCATGGCTTCGACCTGGTCATGGGTCACAAAGATCGAGGTTGCCTTGAGACGCTTGTGCAGCCGCTTGATCTCGATGCGCATCTGCACGCGCAGGGTGGCATCCAGGTTGGAGAGCGGCTCGTCGAACAGGAACACCGAAGGCTCCCGCACGATGGCGCGCCCCATGGCAACACGCTGGCGCTGCCCACCGGACAGCTGCGCGGGGCGGCGATCGAGATATTCGGTCAGGCTGAGGATGGCTGCCGTTTCGTTGACCCGGCGCTCGCGCTCGGCTGCGGGCACGCGGGCGATCTTGAGCGGGTAGGCCATGTTTTGCCGAACCGTCATATGCGGATAGAGGGCGTAGTTCTGGAACACCATGGCGCAGCCGCGGTCGGCCGGATCGATGTTGCTCATATCGATATCGTCGATGGCAATGCTGCCCTCGTCGATATCCTCGAGCCCGGCAATCATGCGCAGCAGTGTGGACTTGCCGCAGCCGGACGGCCCGACAATGACCACGAACTGCCCGTCGGCAATGTCGACATCGATGCCATGCAGCACCTGCTTGCCATCATAGGTTTTCTTGAGACCGGACAGGACCAGCTTGGCCATTATGCCTCTCCCAGCAGGCGCGCGTTGAGCGCGTCAATTGTCGCATCGTCCAGCCCGATCGTGGCCAGGTATTGCCGCACCGAGCCATGCTCGGCCTCGAGATGAGCAATGGTCGCCGCCATGGTCGCCGGGTCGGAAGCCAGAAGCGGCCGGAACGCCTCGGCATCAGTGCCGCGCGCGGTCGCCGAGGCGATGATCTCCTCGACCATCGGCGCAATGCGGGCGCCGGTTTCGGCATAATCGGCCACGATCGCGTCGACCTCGACACCGGCGGTTGCCAGCAGCAGGGCAGCGACGATGCCGGTGCGGTCCTTGCCGGCGGTGCAGTGGAACAGCACGGCGCCTGCGGGGGCCCTGGCAATGGTGGTCAGGACGTGGGCGATGGCGGCGCCGCGCTCGGCAAGGGCCAGCTTGTAGAGTTCGAGCAACTGGTCGCCGCCGGACTGCGTCATGGGTTCGAGCCGGTCAAACAGGGAGACGTTGTGGTAGTGCACGACCTCGCCCGTGCCAAAGGGGTTGGGATGCGTCACCAGTTCACCGGGATGGCGCAGGTCAATGACCGTCGTTACGCCTTCCCTGACCAGCACGGCCATGCCGTCGGCGTCGAGCCGGTGCAGCCCGTCGGCGCGCAGGACGCGGCGGAAACGGGTCTTGCCGGCGGCGGCGGCGTAGCCGCCCAGATCGCGGACGTTATAGGTGCCCTTGATGGGAAGGTGGCGATCGACATGGGGCTGCATCAGCGTATTCCCGATTTCATGAAGGACTGGATGACCTGCCGCTGCAGGACGACATAGAAGATCAGCACCGGCAGACTCGCCATGGTGGAGGCGGCCATCAACGGGCCCCACTGGGTGCCCTCGGTGGTCATGAACATCTGGATGCCGATCTGGATCACGCTGTTCTCTGGCGTGCGGCTGAGCAGCAGCGGCCAGAAGTACTCGTTCCAGGTGGAGATGAAGATCAGGATCGCCAGCGAGGCCAGCGTACCGCGCAGATTGGGCGCGATGACTTCCCACAGGATGCGCCAGGACCCGGCGCCATCCATCCGTGCGGCTTCGAGCACTTCCCTGGGGAAGCTGCGCATGGTCTGGGCCAGCAGCAGAATGGCCAGGGCCGAGGTGAAATGCGGCAGGATCAGCGCCGCCACACTGTCGAGCAGACCCAGATTGGCCACCAGCAGGTAGTTGGGGATCATGACCACCTGCAGCGGCACCAGCCAGGTCAGGGCAACCAAGGAATAGACCAGCTTGTCGAAGCGAAAGCGCCAGCGGGCAAAGGCATAGGCCGCCAAGAGACCGGTGAAGAGCTGGATCACCGTGACCACGGCCGAGATGACCAGCGTGTTGACCAGCATCCGCATGATCGGGATGGCGTTGAGGGCATAGGCATAGTTTTCCAGCGAGATCGCAGTGGGCCAGAGGCTGGTCTCGAAGGTCGCGTTGGCCGGGCGCAGCGACGTCACCACCATCCAGTAGACCGGAAACAGGCAGAAGATCGACAGCAGCACCAGCAGCAGGTGGCCGGCGGCGCTGTTGAGGCCGGTGTTGTCGATCGCCTTCCGGCGCAGGCGCGGCCTGGCGAGCCCCAGGGGACGGGCAGCTTCAATTGTCATGGAAGGAATACCTGTCGATGAGACGGAACAGCACGAAGGCTATGGCGCCGAAGCCGATGAAGAGAATGACCGCCGAGGCCGAACTCCAGCCCACCGACATGCTGGAAAAGCCGAAGTCCCACAGCAGGTAGTAGATGTTGGTGGTCGCCCCCAGCGGTCCACCGCCGGTGAGGACGTTGATGTAGGAGAAGCTCCACTGCGCGCCGAGCAGGATGGTCATCACCACCAGGAACAGCACCGAGGCGCTCAGCAGCGGCAGGCGCACATCGCGGATGATTTCCCATTTGCTGGCGCCGTCCATGCGGGCGGCCTCAATGAGCGAGGGATTGATGTTGGCATTGGCCGCCGACAGGATCAGGGTCGAAAAGCCGATCAGCTTCCAGCCCGTGATGACGATAACCGTCCAGATGGCGACCTTGGGATCCTGCAGAAACCTGACCGGATCAAGGCCGAGAACCCTGATGCCGGCATTGATCATGCCGTGGCCGGGGTCGAGCAGCCAGCGCCAGACCGCAGCCGCCACGACCGGCGCGATAATCATCGGCACGAAGATGATGGCGCGATATATATTGCGCGACCGGGCCGGCAGGTCATGGGTGAAGATGGCGATGGCCAGCGGCAGGACGACGGCCAGCGGCAACAATCCTAGGACGTAGATCGCGGTGTTGCGCAGCGCCAGCCAGAATTTGGGCAGTGAAAAAATGTTGGCGTAGTTGCGCCAGCCGACAAATGTCGGCTCGGACGACGGCAGCATGTTCCATTCAAAAAAGCTCAGCCGCGCCGCATCGACCAGGGGCCAGTAGATCCAGATGACGAGGGTGACGATGGCCGGCAGGAGATAGAGCCAGGGGGAGATGCGCGACTGGCGCGCCCGGCGGCGGGGTCTGGTTGCGGTAGGGACGATGGTCATGCTGGCCTCGTATTGGTCGTGACTATCCAGCCCACGGTGTCACCCCGGCCTGCGCCAGCGTGACACCGCCGGAAGTGCGGGGCCTGTCAGGGCATCAGGCCCTGCGCCGTGGCCTGCGCATCGGTCATGGTCTGCTTGACGTCGGCGCCGCCAAACACGGACATCTCAACGGCGTCCATCATGGTCTTGACGATCTGGCGGTAGTTCGGGCCCGGCATCGGATCCCAGGGTTCGAGCACGGCCAGCTGATCGAGATTGGGCTGCACCAGGGGGTGCTGCGTGATCCATTCGCCCAGATATTGCGGATCATTCACAATGGCCGGGCGCAGTGGAAGGTAGCCGATTTCCGAGGTAATGACGGTGTAGCCATGCTCGGAGGTGAGGAACTTCATCAGTTCCCAGGCGGCACGCTGCTTGAGGGGATCGGCCGTGTGGATGGTAAGCGCCGAGCCCGAATTGTTCGGGCGCACCGGCTTGTCGCCGAAGCCGGGCATTGTGGACGAGCGGAGGTCGTAATTGTCCTTGGCACCGGCAATCAGCACGCCCTGCACGGCGCTGGTCTGCAGGTACATGGCGATGTTGCCGGCGGCCATGCCTTCCATGGCGCCTGCCGTATCGAGGTTGTCATAGACGCCAGCGTCATACAGATCGCGCAGCATGCTGACCGCTTCTATAGCTTCGGGCTCGGCAAAGCGGAGCGTCTTGCGATCCCGCGAGATCACTTCGCCGCCATTGGAGCGCACCACGCCCTGGAACAGCCAATCGACCGCGCCCGGGCCCGTGATGCCGGCGGCAAAGCCGTCAGCATCGGTCTTGTCTTCGATGACCTGCGCCGCCTCCTTGACGGCGGCCCAGGTCCTGGGCGGTGCGTCGGGGTCCAGGCCCGCAGCGGCAAACAGGTCCGCATTGTAGAACAAGACCGGCGTCGAGAAGGTGTAGGCCAGCCCATAGGTCTTGCCGTCGAGCACGCCCAGCTGGAGCCCGTTCGGGCTCATACCCTTGAAATGGGCCGCCATTTCGTCGGCCGGCACGATGTCTTCAAGCGCCTTCGCGCCCCAGTTGGTGACAGCGAAGTCGAGATCGCTGAACACGGTCTGCACCAGATCGATCGGTTGTCCGGCTGCCAGGTCGGCCTGGATACGGGTGCCGTCGGCGGCCGAGTAGGGCACGCCTTCGACCGTGATATTGGGATTGGCCGCCATGAATTCGGCGATCAGCTTCCTGGTCGCCTCGGCGCCGATGCCGGCTGACCCCAGGTTGTAGTTGTAGAAGGTGATGGTCACGGGCTGGTCGACGGTCGCCGGGATCGCCTGGGCCAACACCGCGGTGGAAATGCCGGCCAGGATGGCGGCAAGTCCAGCGCGCAGGAATGTCTTGCGGTTCATTTTCGGGGCTCTCGTTCTATTCGGCCGCAGCGAGGGAGGCTTCATACTTCCTGAGCATTTCGGCCATCCCGGCGAAGGTGAAGCTATGCAGTTCGCGGCGTTCGGCCGGCTGCGGTGCAAAGGTGATCGACAGGCCCGATGGGCGCAGCGTGCCAATGGCGTAGGAGGCGCCCGAGAGCATGCGCAGACCCTCATGCAGCCAGGTCACGTCGGTGGCGGCATGCTGGCCGATGCCGACCACGACCGGGATGCCATGCCAGTTGCTGACGCGGTCGAAGTGGATGTGACCGGACAGGATGCCGATGACATGCTTGCCGGCCACGGCCTGACGCAGGGATTCGGTGTCAGCGATCGACAATGATTCCCACTCCATGTCCGGCTTGGCATCGAGCGCCGGTGCGTGATGCATCACCAGCAGCTTAGGCAGCTCGGGCTGCTGATCAAGCTGAGCGGTGAGCCATTCCAGCTGGCCGGGTTCGAACGCACCGCCGACCTTGTCGGGCACACTGGAGTCCAGGACGATGACATGGATGCCGTCGATCACCCGGGCATGGTCATAGGGGGCATTGCCGTGGTCGGTCTGCCCCAGCATGGCTGGGTAGAAGCCGTCACGGCGGTCGTGATTGCCCAAGGCGAACAGCACCGGCATGGTCAGTCCGGCGTCAGCCAGGATGCGCTTGAGCTGCTCGTAGCTGCCCACATCGCCGCGATTGGTCAGGTCGCCACTGGCAACGATGAAACGGGGCTGGGGCACCAGCGACTTGATCTCCGCCAGGATGTTGGCGAGGGTCGTCGAGGTGTCGGAATAGAGCTGGTCATCCTGCACTTGGGGATTGCCGACATGCAGGTCCGTCAGGTGCACGAAGGTGAGATTGTCGGACATGGGGCGCCTTCCTGTTGCCACTGCCAGCCCTGTGCAGCTGGCTCGATTGGATGCTCGCGCGGCCCTGCATACAAAATGATGCCCGGGGACTTGTGCGGGAGCGAGACCATCGGTAGCTTCGCACCATGACAAGTGAATGAAGGTTCATTCAGTTTATGGATTTGAGTCCCGACAAGCGCGAACGCATCCTGGCCGCCGCGGCAAAGCTGATCGTTGTGAACGGATTGCAGTGTTCGATGTCGGCGATTGCCGACGAGGCCGGGGTGGCGACCGGATCGCTGTACAATTATTTCCGATCAAAGGAAGATCTGCTCAGCGGCGTCTATGGCCGGGTTGCCGAGACGATGAATGCGCAGGTTGTCGTCGACCAGGACGCGTCATTGCCGCATGAGACGCGCATCAAGCGCTATATCGGGGCCTATATCGACTTCATCTGGGAAGACCAGACCCGCGCCAAGCTGTTCGATTATCTCGACAACAACCCTGTGATAAGCCTCGCCGAGGCGCGTCGCATCTTCAGCCCGTTTGTGGACCACTCGATCCTCATGCTCGACGCCGCCCGCCGCGACGGCGTGGTCAAGGACATCCTGCCAACCACGATGGCCAGCTTCGTGCGCGGCGCCATTCGCAATACGCTCAAGCGCCGACGGGCAGCCGTTGCGGTCCTCAGTCCGGCCGAACGGCAACAGATCGCCGACATGTGCTGGGGCGCGATCGCGGCATAGAACTGACGCCAGCCATGTCCGGGCATGCGCCCGGCGACGCTGCCGAAGTGCGGGGATTTCATGTACAGGCAGAATGGGGGCGGGCCGCCTGGCAGCAATTGTGCGCCATTGCGGCCGTTCGATCGGGCAACGCGCTTTCCCGAAAGCGGACATCGCCGCCAGGCGGGGCGGGCGGCTAGTCTGGGGGACTTTCTGCAATTATCGTTGAGCCTCGACAAGCAGGCTTCGGCACTCACCAGCATCGGGGCCACAGCCTTGTTGGAAGCTGGAACACTTATACCAATACTTGGCAGGATCTCGACGTGGGCCTGCTCCGTCAGATCTTGACCGCATCGACAAAAGCCCGCAAAGCGGCGGTCATATGACGACGAGACGGGTAGTAGAGATAAAATCCGGGCAGGGGCGGGCACCAGTCTTCCAGAACGCGGACCAGGCGGCCGGCATCAAGAAGCGGTTTCGCAACGGGTTCGAGAACGCTGGCAAATCCCAAGCCATCCACTGCGGCATCCAGCATAAGCGGCGGTGTATCAAAAATGAGGGGGCCGGCCACTTTGATCTCGAGGACTTCAGCACCTTTTTCAAAATGCCATGTGGCGATCCGTTGCGCCGATACGTTTCGATACTGAATGCAGGCGTGACTATTCAGATCGTGTGGCGTCAAGGGCCTTGGTCTGTTGGTCAGGTACTTCGGCGAGCACACGATTGCGTGGCGCTGATCCGGCGTTGCGCGCACCGCGATCATATCCTTGTCGATGCTATGCCCCATCCGAAGACCAGCATCCAACCCGTCCGAGACTAGGTCGACGAAGCCCTCGTTCACGGCAATCTCGAGAACTATATCGGGAAATGCTACCGAAAAGGATGCCATCATTGGCCGCAGTACGGCGAGATAGGACGAGTGGGATGACGCGATCCGCAGATGACCGCGGGGCGTCTGCCGGACTTCGTTCAAATTCTCCAGCGCGGAGGCCACGGCCGAAAAGGCGGGTTTGATTTCGGCATAGAGATCGGTGGCCGCTGCTGTCGGGGACACGCGCCGCGTTGTTCGTTGAAAAAGGCGCACCCCTAGTTTTGCCTCTAGCGCCTTGATTGTGTGGCTGACGGTTGAAGGATCAAGCCCAAGACGGTCAGCTGCGCGCCGAAAGCTGTTCAGCTCGACCACAACCGTGAATATCCGCAATTCCGTGAACGGGATTGTTTCCATTGATTGATGAATTACTCCCATCTCCCTAGTGCCAATTAATGACCTAATAACATCTGTCACTGTGACCTATCACTGCGCTCCTAACCACACAACGCAGACGGAGAACGGAACATGGATAGGACAGCGCTTGTAACTGGGGCATCAAGGGGATTGGGCGCGGCGATAGCTAAAGAATTGGCCTCATCGGGCTGGAGTGTGGCTGTAAATGTTCGTCACGATATTCGTAGTGCGGAGAGCGTAGTCGACCATATTCGCGCGGCAGGCGGTCGTGCTGAAGCAGCCCAATTTGATGTCACTGACCCTGAATCGGTCGCCGCAGGTGTTGCCTCGATCCGTCGGGGGCTTGGGAAGATCGAACTGATCGTCAACAATGCCATTGGCATCCATGAGGAAGTCGACATTCAGAACCAGACCTGGGAGTTGTTCCTAGGTCAACTGGCCTATTCCATAAAGGCACCACTTCTGCTGGCAAACGCAGTTCTTCCAGACTGGAAGACAGAACGGCGCGGGAAGATGATTAATATTGGTACCGAAGGAGTGCGCCTGGGTATGCCGCGTATGGCGCATTATGTTGCAGCCAAAGGCGCGATGACGGCAATGACACGCTCGTGGGCCCGCGATCTCGGACCATTCGGCATCACGGTCAACGAAGTGGCGCCGGGCTGGATTCCGGTAGAGAGACATCAGAATCTGGCACAGTCTAGTTTCGATGATCTTCGCGCCATGACGCCTCTGGGACGCATCGGCGTTCCAGACGATGTTGCCGGCATTGTGGCATTTCTGGCCTCTGACAAAGCCAACTTTATCACCGGCCAAACTATCGTGGTGAGCGGCGGGGTGACCTTCGGCTAAGCACTAACGCCAAGGTAGCGAGCCCGGAGCGAAAGCTGTGCTGGTCCGACTTGGCCGAAGGCCGCCATCGCCCATGGGTTAGGACCAGATTCAGAGGCACGTTCTTCGCACTGCCATTTTTCCCGCATTGCCAAAGCTGTCGGCTGGGGTGCACGCGGTGAACCAAAGCGTGCGGCCTCAGGTCGGCGGAATGGCGCGGCCTGAGGTGTCGAAGAGCAGTGCCCTGGTCGCGTCAACGTCCAGGGCAAGGCTTTCGCCCCGCGTCAGGGCCTGATCGCCATCGAGCACAGCGAGCCAGGTCGCGCCGGAAGGAAGTTCGAGGTTGACGATTGTCTCGTTGCCGAGCCGCTCGACCATGATGACCCGGCCAATAATGGCGCCCGAAGAAGCCACCACCAAGTCGTGCGGCCGCACGCCAAGCGTCAGCCTGTCGCCTGGTCGGATGGCGCCTGTCTGCAACGCCACCGGCACGCTGACGACATCAGGACCGCTGACGGTGATGCCGTCGCCGGCGATCTTGTCGACGCTGACCTCGACGAAATTCATGCGCGGCGAGCCGATGAAGCCGGCGACAAACAGATTTGCCGGACGCTGATAGAGCTCGATCGGGCTGCCGACCTGCTGGACAACACCGCCATCGAGCACGACAATCTTGTCGGCCAGCGTCATGGCTTCGACCTGGTCATGCGTGACGTAGATCATGGTGGCGCCAAGGTCTGCATGGAGCTTGGAAATCTCCATGCGCATGTCGACGCGCAGGGCGGCATCGAGATTGGAGAGCGGTTCGTCGAACAGGAAGACTTCCGGATTGCGCACGATGGCACGGCCGATGGCGACGCGCTGGCGCTGGCCGCCGGAAAGCTGGGCCGGCTTGCGGTCCAGAAGGTGTTCCATCTGGAGGATGCGCGCGGCGTCGCGGATCTTGGCGTCGCGGACATCCCTGGGGGTCCGGGCCAGTTTCAGCCCAAAGCCGACATTGTCGTAGACCGTCATGTGCGGGTAGAGCGCATAGGACTGGAACACCATGGCGATGCCGCGGTCACGCGGCTCGACCGCGTTGACCACACGAGAGCCGATGACCAGCTCGCCGGCCGAAATGTCCTCAAGCCCGGCAATCATGCGCAGCAGCGTAGACTTGCCGCAGCCCGAGGGCCCCACGAAGACGACGAACTCGCCGTGATCGACGGTGAGATCGACGCCCTTGATGACTTCGACGTCGCCATAGGACTTGCGCAGGCGTTTCAGTTCAAGCCCGGCCATGACGGGCCTCCTTGGAAAAATTCATCGATGCCGCCTCACCCCTTGACCGCGCCAGCTGTCATGCCGGCCACAATCTGCCGATTGAAGAACAGGAAGACGATGAGCGGCGGAATGGTGATGAGCAGGATGTTGGTGAAGAGCAGGTTGTAGGCGGTGTTGAACTGGCTCTGGAAATTATAGAGCGTCAGCTGCACCGTCGCATTGGCATTGCCCGGCAGGTAATAGAGCGGATTGGTGAAGTCGTTAAAGACCGCAACCGACTGCACCACGATAACGGTCACGGTGACCGGCCAGAGCAGGGGCAGGATAATGCGGAAAAACACGTCCAGCGGTCGCGCGCCATCGATGATTGCGGCCTCATCGAGTTCGCGCGGAATGGTGGCGATAAAGGCGCGGTACAAGATGATGCAGAAGGGCAGGTTGTAGGCGATCTCGATCAGGATCAGGCCGTGCAGCCTGCCGAAAAGGCCCAGCCCCTGCAGCAGCCAGATGGTGGGCACGACCGCGGGCGGGATCATGAGGCCGGCCAGGATCAGGAATTCGACCACGCCGTTCCACTTTGCCTTCCGGCGCGCCAGCACGTAGCCCACCATGGCCCCGAAGACGACCATCAGCGTGACGCTGGCGACGGTCAGAATCGTCGAATTGACGAAGGCGGTGACCAGCATCCAGTTGCGGGTAGTGACCACCCCGACGATATTGGTCCACAGATGATTGCCCAGAGGCCAAGTGAAGTCGAGGGCAGCGGCCTGCGTGCGGTCCTTGAAGGCCGTCAGCAGGATAAAGATGAAGGGCACCATGAAGACGATGAAGGTGCCGATGATGGCGGCCACGCCGCCGATGACTGAGGCGCGCCTGTTCATTCGTGACCCTGCCGGCGATTGAGGAACATGGTCAGTGGCACCACGAGAAGCGCGATCAGCACGAAGAGCACCACATTGCCGGCGGTCGAGAGACCGTAGAAGCCCGCCTGGTACTGCTTGTATATGACCGAGGCCACCGTGTCGGAGGCAAAGCCCGGTCCACCGCGCGTCATGGCCCAGATGAGGTCAAAGGTCCTCAAGCCGCCGATGAAGCTGAGGAGGATGACCGTGCCCGTCGCCGGGCGGCTAAGCGGCAGGGTGACGTAGAGGAAATTCTGCCATCTGGTGGCGCCATCGATGCGGGCGGCTTCGTAATAGTCCCTGGGAATGGCGACGAGGCCGGCAATGTAGATGACCGTGGCAAGGCCCACGCCCTTCCAGACGTCGACGAGAGCCACAGAATAGAGCGCCAGGCGCGGGTCGGTCAGCCAGCCCGGGCCCTTGATGCCGAGCATGGCCAGGCCTTCATTGATCATGCCCTGGGTGGGGTGCATGAGGACGGTGAAGGTGATGCCGACGCCGATCGTTGAAACCAGTACCGGGAAGAACACGACCGAGCGCAGATAGCCGCGGGCAATGACATTGCTGGTCAGCAGCAGGGCCAGCGCCATGCCCAGCACAACCTTGAGGCCCGAGGTCACCACCGCATAAATGACGGTATTGACCAGCCCCTGCACCAGGAACGGCTCGCGGAAGAACTGCGCGAAATTGTCAAACCCGATAAAGACGGAGTCGAACAGCGTCCAGCGCGTCAGGCTGAAATAGAGCGAGGCAAAGGTCGGCGCCAGGAACAGCACCCCATAGATTATCGCCGCGGGCAGGAAGAACCAGCCCGGATAAGGCGACCGACGCTGCAGGTGAAGCGTGCCAGTGGCAACAGTCATGTTGGCATGTCCCGATGGTTGATCCCGGGCAGGAGGGGGCCCGGGATCAGGTTAGGCCGGTTGCGACTTACCAGCCAGGGAGACCCAGCTGCTGGGCCTGCTTACGGACGTCCTCGTCGTAGAGCGCCGCGGCATCGGCCGGGGCACGGGTGCCCGAACCGACTTCAACGGTGATCTGCTCAAGCGCGGGCCCCTTGACCGGTGACAGGAATTCCAGCGCCGGGGCGCTTTGACCGCCGTCCTGGAAATAGGGCAGCATGTCCGACACGGCCGGTGGCACGGTATCGGGCAGGCCACATCCCTGGATCAGGTAGGGGCCGGAAGCGCCAACCGCGTCCGTGACAACGTCGCAGCCCTCGACGGATGCAGCGAAGTCCAGGAACTGCTTGGCCTCGTCCGGATAAGGCGTGGAAGCGGCAATATACCAGGCCGCAGGCATCCAGGTGGTCAGGCCATTGCTGTCGGCGCTGTCGCCTGGCTGGGCAAAGAAGCCCACATCGTTGACGGCATCGGGGTAGGTGGCGGCGATGGCGGCCACGGCAAAGGTCAGCATGGGATAATGCGCGCCTTCGCCCGAGGTCAGCATGCGCAGGCCATCGTCATAGGTGGCCGCGCCGAAATCCTCGTTGAGGTAGCCGGCGGCGTTGATTTCGGCCAGTTTCTCGAAGCCGCGCAGCGCGGCCGGCGTGGTGGCGAACTTGTCTTCGCCGGCTGTGTACTTCTTGGCGAAGTCAGGCACTTCCGCCTGCACGTTGAAATAATCGGCCAGAACGATGAGCTGGCTGGTCCAGGTGTCGCGGTAGGTCTGGATGACCGGCACCTTGCCGGCCTGCTTGATCTTTTCATTATTGGCCATGAACTCGGCCCAGGTCTTGGGGACCGACAGGCCAAGTTCTTCATAGATGGCGCGGTTGTAGAGGATGCCCCCGCCCATCGCCGGCTGCACGGGCACGCCATAGACCTGACCGTTGAAGGTGACGGCCTGCTGGAAGGAATCGGCGACGCGCTCCATGAACGGCGCATCGGTCAGCGGCAGCATGGTGCGTTCCGGATTGAGCGCCTGCAGGAGCGAACCGGAATTGTAGAGGAAGATATCGTTCATCGACTGGGTGGCCAGCCGGGTCTTGGTGAGGTTGTCGCCTTCGGCGCCGCCGGGGCGGGTCTCAAGCTCGAGGTTGATCTCGGGATGGTTGGCCTCGAAGGCGGCGATCAGCGCTTCGGTGAAAGCAACCGTGTCGGCGGAATTGTCCACGAGCACGGTCAGGGTCGTTTGTGCGAAAGCCTGGCTCGACATGGCCGTCATGGCCATCAGCCCGACGGCAAGGCCTGACAGTGCCGTCCTGCGGTTCGATTTGCGCATGGTATCTCCTCCCATTGTGGTCCGGTTTGCTGCGGACCGCTCCATTGTTCCGCAGGCCTTATGGCGTGCGGGCATTGATCTCCACCTGCGAGCGCTCCAGCCGCGCGAAAGTGGGATAGATGAAACTGATGGTGTGTTTGCCGGGCGACAGTTCGCGCTCGCCGCCGCCCCAGGCGGCGCCATCCACGACGATGTCGCGCTGGCCGGCGTTAAGGCGCAGGACCCCCGTGGATTGCCCGGGCACTTCGATGTCGTAGCGTACACGCTCGCCATCCACCGTCCAGCCGGCGCGGATGGTGCCGCGGGGGCTGTCATGGCTGGCCGCAACCGGCGACAGCTCGGGGATGATGCTGGGTTCGAAGATGATCCGTTCGAAACCGGGCGCCAGCGCATCGGGCCGGAACCCGGCGACGCCTTCGAGCAGCCATTGGCACACCGCGCCATAGGCGTAGTGATTGTAGGAATTCATCTGCGGATTGTAGATGGAGCCATCTGGCTGGATCGCGTCCCAGCGCTCCCAGATGGTGGTTGCGCCCATCTTGACCTGATAGAGCCAGCCCGGAACCCCTTCCTGCAGGAAGACGTCGGCCGCGATGCCGGTCTCACCGATCTTGACCAGGGCCGGCAGAAGTGCGGGCGTACCGATGAAGCCGGTGCCGATGCGGCCGCCGGAACGCAGAATTGTCGCCTTGAAATAGTCCTTGGCCGCCGCCAGCCGGTCCTCGGGGACGAGGTCATGGAGAAGGGCCAGCGCATAGGAAGTCTGGTCGTCATAGGCCAGGCGACCGGACGCCGTGATGAATTCATTCGCGAAGGCGGCCTTGACCTGCCCGGCCATCTGTTCCAGCCGCTCGGCTGTTGCTGCATCCCCGGAAATGCGAGCAATCCTGGCCACATGGGTTGCTGCGATAAAGAGGTAGATGGTGGCTGCGGCATCGTCGCCGATGGTGGGCAGCGGCTTGGCGCTGGGGCCACCCGGCTGCAGCCAGTCCCCGAAACTGAAGCCGCGTTCGCCCCAGGCGCGCGGTGGCCGCACGATCGGGCCATTGCTGATGGACCAGACGAAATCGACCCATTTGACCATTGCCGGGAGTGTTTCGCTGAGCACCGTCCTGTCGCCATAATGCAGATACATCTGCCAGGGCACGACCCAGATGGCGTCCCCCCAGCCTGTCGACCCGAAAAAGCCCGGATAGTCCTGCGGCTTGAGGCGGGTGGGATCGGGACAGACATGAGGCACGGCACCGTCTTCGCGCTGGTCGACCACCAGATCGCGCATCCATTTGCGGAAGAAGCTCTGCGCATCGGCCAGATACATGGCCGTGCTGGCAAAAACCTGGGCGTCGCCGGTCCAGCCCAGGCGCTCGTCGCGCTGCGGGCAATCGGTCGGCACTTCGATGAAATTGGCGCGCTGGCTCCAGAGCGTATTGAGGAACAGCCGGTCGACCAGCGGATTGGCGGAGGTGAAGCTGGCCTTGACCTCGCTGACCGAGGAAATGGGCACCGAAACGATGTCGATCAGCCTGGCGTCGCCTTCGACGGTGACACGGACATAGCGATAACCCTGGAAAGTGAAAATGGGGCGATAGTGCTCTTCGCCTTCACCCTTGAGAACATATTCGATCCGGGCGGCGGCGGTCCGGTAGTTTCCATTGTAGAACTGGCCATGCTGGTCAAGCACTTCGCCATGCTCGACGCTGACCTTTGCCCCGGCAGATCCCGTTACGGTAAGGGCCACATTGCCACCGACATTCTGGCCGAAATCGTAGACGGTGCGGCCTTCACTGTCAGTCCAGTTCTTGACCACGGCAAGCGGTTCCAGCTCGCGCGGCGGCGTCGTTTCATGGGCAACAAGGATCGATGTATCGAAGGGCAGAACCTGCGTCCCGGCCGTCACCCTGGGCGCCACGCGGGCATCGAAGACTTCGCCGAAATAAATGCCGGACTTGCGGATGGGTAGTTCGCCGCTTTCCCAGCTCTCATCGGTAACGAGGTGCGCGCTATCGGCTCCCGGCGCGGCACGAAGCTCAGCAATAGCCGCGATGTGTTCGCCCCAGGTATTGAATATGGGGGCCTGGCCCCACATCATCTGCGAGCGCAACCAGCCATCGGCCAGCCAGATTTCGATCCGGTTTTCGCCGGCCCGCAAGAGATGCCCGACCGGGTATGTCTGGTAGCTGAGACGCGCGTCGTAGGCTGTCCAGCCCGGGGTCAGCAGGTCGTTGCCGACGCGTTGCCCATTGATGAAGGCGCGATAGAGGCCCAGGGCGCTAATGTAGAGCAGCTCAGCGCCACCAACGGCATCCAGAACAAAGCTCTTGGCCACAAAGCTGGCCGGCGTGCCGACGCCCTGGTCGGCCAGGGGACGGACCATCTGCGCCGTCCAGTTCAGCCGAGCGGACGCACTGTCCCGCGTGTGAATTGCCGTTGCGTCGTTCACGCCTAGCCTCCCAATACCGTCGCCGTCGCGATCTTGTAGAATGTTCTACGTGTATCGTTCTACAAAATTCCGGTTTTGGCAATAGCCAATCCTGCGCTAGGGTGCGCGCGCAGTCACGATGCGCTGCCGGGCTCGAATCCAATTGAGAAATCAGAGCCTTGTCGGGGGAGGAAACAGGTGGCAATCAAGGACGGGGAGCGGCGCAGCGGGCGCGTAACGATCCGCGAAGTGGCTGAGGATGCGGGTGTATCCGTTGCCGCCGTATCGAAGGTACTGCGCGACGCCTATGGCGTCTCCGACGCCTTGCGGGCCAAGGTGCGCGCCTCCATGGATACGCTGGGCTATCGGCCCCTGGCTGCCGCGCGGGGCATGCGGGGGCAGACCTACACCATCGGCCTGGTGCTTCCAGATATTCGCAACCCGTTTTTTGCCGATGTGATGACCGGGGTGAACACCGCGCTGGAGCGCACCCAATACCGCGCGCTGATTGGCATCAGCCAGTCCCTGGCCAGTGGTGAACTGGCAATTGTCGAGGCGCTGATCGACCGGCAGATGGACGGCATCATCCTGATCGGCGCCACGGAAGACCGTGCCAATCTCGACGCCATAGCGGCCCGCAAACCTCTGGTGGCCGTCGGCCATCACGAGCCGGATGCCACCGCCTTCGACACCGTCAACAACCACGATCAGCAGGGCGGATTGCTGGTGGTGCGCCAGATGGTGGCCGCGGGCTACAAGCGCATCGCCATGATCAGCCTGCAGAGCGATACCTCCACCATTCTCGCCGAGCGCGAGTTGGGTTATCGCCGCGCCATGGTCGAGGCTGGCCTGGGCAATGCCATCAACATCGTCCGGGAGTCCCAGACCCCGCGCGATGTACAGATCACCGCGCGACGCCTGCTGCAGTCGCCCAACCGGCCCGACGCCATCTTCTGCTGGACCGACTTCATCGCGCTCGAGGTGATCAGCGTCGCCGTCGAACTTGGCCTGCGCATTCCCGAAGACGTCGGCATCGCGGGCTACGACAATACCGTCTATTGCGACTTCGCGCAGAACAGCCTTTCGAGCATCGACCAGTCCGGCGAACTGTTGGGGCTGCAGGCGACCAGGCTTCTCATCGAGCGGATAAAGGGCCGCTCGGAAGCCGAACATTTCGTCGTTCCGCCGCGCCTTGTCGTGCGGCGCAGCACAAGCCGCTAGAAGCGCCCGGGGTATCCAATCGACCGGCGCTTGGTCGGACGCCATGCCAGATTGGTTTCTGCAGCCGCGCCGCCAGAAGTCGCCGGGCCGCCCCCGGCCCCGGATTGGCTGGGGCGAGGGTAATGGCGCGCAAACGGGCGCGTCGCTTTTGCGAGCGAATACAGAGGGCGGACGCGCCCAGGTCTGCCTGCAGGCGCGCTTAAAGGGCCCCTCTGGACTGATCCTTGCATACGAATGCAATAACTGTTGCATTCGTATGCAAGGCCGCTTAACAATTGTGACGTGCGGAAGACAATAGGGCGTGGGGGATCGCGTTTCTGACGCGAGCATCACATGCCGCGGGAGCGTAGAACGTCAAACAGGGGATGGCCGGCGCACTGCCCGAGGGAGCGCCTTTCACCATCAGGAGAACGAAATGAAGCTTATGTTGAAGACCACCGTTTCGCTTGGGGTTCTGTGCCTCACCGCAGGCACTGCATTTGCCGATTGCGGCATCGAGGGGGCCGGTTCGGTCCGCATCCTTGGCAATGATTTCGAGGCGCTGCGCCTGGTCAATGCCACGGCCCAGGAGTGCGCGTCCGACAGCGTCACAGTGACCGCCAATGCCACGGCCGAGCACAAGAACTTGCAGGTCCCGGCGCTCTCGATCAACCCGGCTGAATATACTGTCGCCGAGGTCGCCAACAATTCCATCGTGCCCCTGCTGAACCAGGATCTGATCCGTCCACTCGACGATCTAGTGGCCAAGTACGGCGCATCGCTGCAGCCCAACCAGCTGATCAAGATCGACGGCAAGACCATGGCCGTCGCCTTCATGGGCAATGCGCAGCACCTGTTCTATCGCAAGGATGTTCTGGACAAGGCAGGCGTCGCGGCGCCGACTTCGTACGAGGACATGCTTGCCGCCGCCGCCAAGATCAAGGAAGCGGGCCTGATGGACTATCCGGTCGCGGCTTCGGTCAAGCCCGGCTGGGATCTGGCGGCAGAATTCGTCAATGATTACCTTGGCACCGGCGCCGATTTCTTCGTGCCGGGCTCGGCCGAACTGGCCATCGACAATGAGCATGGCCTCAAGGTGCTTGAGACCATGCGCGCCATGACCAAGTTCATGGATCCCGATTACCTGACTTTTGACGCCAACAGCATCAAGGCCGAGTACGAGGCTGGCAAGACCGCGATGATGGTCGAGTGGGGATCGCTGGCGGGCGCGACCATCGACGATGAAGGCGCAGCTGAAGGCGTGGTGGACAACACCGTGCTGGCGGCGGCGCCGACCATTGGCGGCGGCAACATCCCCGCCGCGGCCCTGTGGTGGGATGGCTTTGCCATCGCCAAGAACATTTCCGATGAAGATGCTGCGGCGTCATTCCAGGCCATGGTGCATGCCATCAGCCCGGAAATGGTTGCTGCAAATCCTGCCGTCGCCACCTGGCTGGTGGCTGGCTACGAACCCGGCCCGGCGGCGGTCGGCGTGATTGATACCGCCAATGGCGGTGCACGCGCCTATCCGATGCAGCCCTATATGGGCCTGCTGCACACCGCGCTGTCGACTGAGCTCGCCGAGTTCATTGCCGGCTCGGAAGATGCCGAGCAGGCGCTGGCGGACGTCAAGGCTGCCTATGATACCGCCGCCAGGGAAGGCGGCTACCTCTAGGCCGAGACCTCTCCGGAGGCTGCCGACTGACGACGACGGGCCCGCCACTGCCGTAGCGGGCGGGCCCCTCAACCTTCGCGCCTCTTGCATGGCAGGGGTGACCGCGGCAGCCTGCTGCCACAATCGAGATGTTCCGCGACAGGGAAGCCTTGCATGCCGCACAAGACATTCTTTGCCTTCATCCTGCCCTCGCTGATCGCGATGATCCTGTTCATCGCGCTGCCCATTGTGTCGGTGGTGGTGCAGAGCCTGCACGTCGAGCATCCGCGCGTGCTGGTCGAGGTCGAAAACTGCCAGCCTTTCGGGGGGTGCACCAAAGAAGTGCGGGTCGATACCGCTGCCATGGCGGAACTGCAGGCAAGCGCCCCGATGGGGCAGTTCAATGGCCTTGGCACCTATATCAACCGCGGCCATCTGGCGTTCAGCGAAGTCGGTGCGATCCTCGCCAACAATAGTGGCATCGGCGACATCATTTCGCGGATCTACAATCTGCCCTTTTACAAGGCTCTCTCGTTTACCCTGGTGTTCTGCTTTGTGGTGACGCCGCTGGCCATGGCGCTGGGCTTTACCATTGCGCTGGCGGTCAACGCGCTGCCGAAGGTGACCAAGGGCCCGGTGATCTTCTTTTCGCTGCTGCCAATGATCATCACGCCACTGGTGGGGTCGCTGATCCTGTACTGGATGATCCAGCCCAATGGGATCATCGGCGCCAGCCTGCAGCATCTGTTCAACGACCCCACGCTGTCGCTGCGCCAGTCACCGGCACTGACCTGGGCATCGCTGCTGTTCTACGGCGTGTGGACCAATGCGCCGTTCAGTTTCGTGGTGTTCTATGCGGGCCTGCAGACGGTGCCGGGCGACACACTCGAATCGGCGATGATCGATGGCGCCAGCCGCTGGGAGCGCGTGCGCTACGTCATCATTCCCCATCTGATGCCGCTGGCGACCTTTGTGGCGCTGGTGCAGCTGATGGACAATTTCCGGGTTTTCGAGCCCATTGTCGGCTTTTCCGCCGAAGCCAATGCCACCTCGTTGAGCTGGATGATTTTCAACGATCTTTCCGGGGACTCCCAGCTGTTCGGTTCGGCCGGCGCCACCTCGGTGCTGACCATCATCGGTGTCATCATCCTGCTGACCCCGGTGCTGATCCGCACCTGGCGCGACTTCAACCACAAGGTAGTGTGACCCATGTCTGACGCCACGCTGACGCAAAGACGCCCGCTTACGATCAACCTGCTGGTCACGGCATTCATTGTCCTGTGGGTGGTGCTTGCCGCGTTTCCGTTCATCTGGACGGTCTGGGGATCTTTCAAGGTCGAGCCCGACTTCTTCTCGCGCGAAAGCTGGTGGAACGCCATTTTCGGCACCTATACCGAGCGCCAGACGGGCAGCTCGTTTACCGGCGACGGCTATTACGGCGCCTGGGTGACCCGCGAATTCTGGCGTGCCGCCGGCAATACGGCCATCGTCACCGTCAGCGTGACGGTGATCTCGCTGACCCTGGGCACGCTTGGCGGTTATGCGCTTGCCCGCTCGGGCCAGCGCTATGCCTTCTGGATCCTGATTGCCGCGCTGGTGTTCCGCGCCATGCCGCATATCACCCTGGTTTCGGGCTATCTGCTGCCGTTCTTCCAGCTCAACATCTGGGGCGTGCTGCCCACATCCATCATCGTGCTGGTGGCGATCAACCAGCCCTTTACGCTGTGGATGCTGCATTCTTTTTTTCTCAGCATCCCCAAGGATCTCGATGAAAGCGCCATGGTGGACGGCTGTACACGCTTCCAGGCCTTCCGCATGGTGATCATACCGGTGATGTGGCCGGGCGTGGTGACGACGGGCCTGTTCAGCTTCCTGCTCGCCTATAATGACTTTGCCACTACCTCCATGCTGCTGAGTGCCGACAACCAGACCATGGTGCCCAAGATCTCGAGCTTTCTGGGCTCGGTGCAGGAGCAGGGCAATGTGATGTTTGCGGTGGCCGCCGTGGTCTCGGCAACGGTGCCGCTGTTCATTCTCGTCCTCTTTTTCCAACGCCAGATCGTCAGCGGGCTCACCGCCGGCGCAGTGAAAGGCTGATCCCACCATGGCTCAGATCCGTCTCAAGAATGTCTCCAAGCGCTGGAACAGCTTTGTCGGCGTCGACAATTTCAACCTCGATATTGCCGACCAGGAGTTTCTGGTGCTGCTCGGGCCCTCGGGCTGCGGCAAGACCACGACCATGCGCATGATCGCCGGGCTCGAGGACATCACCGAGGGCGAGATCTGGATCGGCGAGCGGCTGGTCAACAAGCTCGAGCCCAAGGACCGCGATATCTCCATGGTGTTCCAGAGCTATGGCCTCTACCCCAACATGACCGTCTACGAGAACATCCGCTTCCCCCTCAAGGTGCGCAAGGTCCCGCAGGAGGAACACCACGACCGCGTCATGGCGGCCAGCAAGATGGTCGAGCTCGACGACTTCCTGCAGCGCCGTCCGGCAGCCCTGTCGGGTGGCCAGCGCCAGCGCGTGGCGCTGGCCCGCGCCATCGTGCGCGAGCCCAATGCCTTCCTGATGGACGAGCCGCTTTCCAATCTCGACGCCAAGCTGCGCGTCTCGACCCGCGCCCAGATCAAGAACCTGCATCACACTCTCAAGCGCACCACCATCTATGTGACGCATGACCAGATCGAGGCGATGACGCTGGCCGATCGCGTAGTGGTGATGAGCAAGGGGCTGATCCAGCAGGTCGGCACGCCCATGGAGATCTACGATCGCCCGGCCAATACCTTTGTCGCCAGTTTTATCGGCTCTCCGGCCATGAACCTCGTGCATGGCGACATCCAGAACGGCGTCTTCACCGGCGACAGCATTCGCGTCGATGGCCTGTCCACCAAGGTCAAGGGGCCGGTGACGCTTGGCTTCCGCGCCGAAGATGCCACCCTGGCCGAAACGGCCGGGCAGATCGAGGCGCCGATTTATTCGGTGGAACTGCTGGGCGAGGCCACCATGATTTCGATGCGGGTGGCGGGCGAACTGATCTCGATCAAGGTGGGCAAGGATTATCGCGCCGAAATCGGCGATCCGGTGCGGGCCAATATCACCCCGTCCGTTTGCCACCTGTTTGACCGCAAGAGCGGCCAGCGTATCATCGCTGGCAGTTGAGATGAGCAGGCAAGAGGCCATGGTGCCGAGCGATCCATCCGATCTGGCAGACCGCGCGGCCTTTGACGACAGTCTGGCCCGCCATGGGTTGGTGTTGAGCGGCAGCGAGGCCGACAGCGTCTACCAGCTCGCGCTGTGGATGAGCCGGGGCATAGCCGGACTCGAGACCACTCCTGTCGTGACACCGATCCCGACGGATGTGCTGGCGCTCAGCCTGATTGAACAGGGCCAGCGCCTGCGCGATGGCAGCCTGACTTCGGTGCGGCTCGTGCAAGCCCATCTGGACCGTATCGACGCACGTGACCCTGTCTATCGGGCATTCTATCATCTGAGCGCTGACCGTGCTTTGGCCGATGCGGCTCGAGCAGATGCCGAACTGGCAGAGGGGCGCGATCGCGGGCCGCTGCATGGCATTCCCGTGGGCATCAAGGATCTGATCGACGTGGCGGGCCTGCCCACCACGGCTGACGCGCCCGGTCGGGCCAATAGTATCGCCGGCGCGGATGCTGCAGTTGTCGACCGCTTGCGGGCAGGGGGCGCCGTGCTGATGGGCAAGCTGGCCACCTATGAGTGGGGTACGGTTGGTCCGGACAAGGGTGGACTTTTCCCGCCCGCCCGCAATCCCTGGAATCCGGACTATATCACAGGCGGCTCGTCCTCGGGCTGTGCCGTTGTCGTCGCCGGCGGCCTGCTGCGCACCACAATCGGCACCGATACGGGCGGCTCGCTGCGCGGACCGGCGTTTTACTGTGGCGTTGTGGGCCTCAAGCCAACATTTGGATCGGTAGCCAATGAGGGCGTGCTGCCCATGGCCGAAAGCATGGATCATGTCGGCCCGATAAGCGCCAGCGTCGTCGAGGCCGCCGTGACGCTCGATGTGATTGGCGGGCTTTCCGGCCAGCGCTCAGCCCTGCGCCTGCTGGGGCAGCCCATTGCCGGATTGCGCATCGGCTATGCCCGCAACTGGTTTGCTCGCGACCCACAGACCATGCCTGCCGTATTGCAGACGATGGATGCGGCGATGTCGACGCTGTCGGAGCTGGGCGCTGTCATCGCGGAGATTGAACTGCCCGATTATCCCGCCATTGAAGTGGCGGCAGCGGCGATCCTGCACCGGGAGAGTTTTGATTACCACGCGAACGATCTGCGCGACCGCCCGCAGGACTATGGTCGGCGCGCGTTCCTGAGCCTGGCGGCCGGGGTAGGGGTGAGCGATGCGCAACTGGCGACATCGCGCCAGGCGGGCGCCCGCTTTCGGGTCGAGGTTGATGGCCTGCTTGGTGATCAAGATGCAATCGTCACCGTCGGCGCCTTGACGACCGCGCTGCTGGCAGCGCCATTCGAGAAAGAGGCGGTGTGGACGCCGATGCGCACCATTGGCTTTAATGTGAGCGGCCATCCCGTGCTCGCCGTGCCGATTGGCTTTCATGATGGCCTGCCCATGGGCATGCAGATCATTGGGCGCCATCATGACGAGGCGCGGATCGTGCAGATTGGCGACGCCTTCGAGCGTGCCACCGACCACAGCCTGCAACACCCCGCACCTCCGGGATGATCCTGCCGGACGACGGTTATTCACCGCGATCAGCGCGGATTACATTTACAAATTTGCATACGTATGCAATACTAATTTCAACAAAGAACAAGACGGGAGCGGCTCATGCCAATCTGGCTGAAGCGGGGTAAGAATGTCGAGGAGCGCGCCGAGGCGGACCGGCAGGTGCGTGCCACGGTAGAAGCCATTCTCGGCGATATCGAAAAGCGCGGTGACACCGCCGTTCGCGAGCTGTCGCAGAAGTTCGACAAGTGGGAACGCCGTGATTTTCGCCTGAGCCAGGCCGAGATCGAAGAGTGCATGAACCAGCTCACCGACCAGGACCTGCATGACATAGAGTTCGCCCAGACCCAGGTGCGCAATTTCGCCCAGGCGCAGCGCGCGACCATGACCGATCTGACGGTTGAGACGCTGCCCGGGATTACCCTGGGCCATAAGCATGTGCCGATCAACGCTGTGGGTTGCTACGTGCCCGGCGGCAAATATCCGCTGCTGGCCTCGGCGCATATGTCGGTGATTACCGCCAAGGTGGCCGGCTGTCAGCGGGTCATCACCTGCGCTCCGCCTTTTGGAGCCAGGCCGGCACCAGCCGTCGTCGCCGCACAGGCGATGGCTGGTGCCGACGAAATCTACGTGCTCGGTGGCATCCAGGCGATTGGCGCCATGGCCATCGGCACCGAGAGCATCGATGCGGTCGACATGCTGGTCGGACCGGGCAATGCCTTTGTCGCCGAAGCCAAGCGCCAGCTTTTTGGCCGCGTCGGGATTGACCTGTTTGCCGGCCCGACCGAGACGCTGGTCATCGCCGACGAGACGGTGGATGGTGAAATCTGCGCCACCGACCTGCTCGGCCAGGCCGAGCATGGGCCCACAAGCCCGGCGATTCTGCTGACCACTTCGGAGAAGCTGGCGCGCGAGACCATGGCGGAGATCGAGCGTCTGCTCGAAATCCTCCCGACCGGCGAGATTGCCCGCAGGTCCTGGGCGGACTTCGGTGAAGTCATCGTCTGTGACAGTCATGACGAGATGCTGGCTGAAGCCGATCGCATCGCTTCCGAACATGTGCAGGTCATGACGGACCGCGACATGTGGTTCCGCGACAACCTCACCAATTACGGCGCCCTGTTTCTGGGGCCGCGCACCAATGTCGCCTATGGCGACAAGGTCATTGGCACCAATCATACCCTCCCCACGATGAAGGCTGCACGCTATACGGGTGGTCTGTGGGTGGGGAAATTCATGAAGACCTGTACGTGGCAGACCGTCACCAGCGACGAGGCTTCGGCGATGATCGGCGAATATGGCTCACGCCTGAGCATGCTCGAAGGCTTTGTCGGCCACGCCGAGCAGGCCAATATTCGCGTTCGCCGCTATGGTGGCCGCAATGTACCCTATGGCACAGGCGCGACTCCGCGCGTGGAGGCGGCCGAATAACATGACTTTGCCGCGCACCCCCAGTTTCCGCCTTGATGGGCGACGTGCCCTGATTACCGGGGGTACGCGCGGCATTGGCCTGGGCGCGGCGGTGGCGCTGGCGGAGGCGGGCGCTGCGGTCACCATTGCCGCGCGCACCGCGGCCGATGTCGAAGCGGTCGTCAATGAGATGGCGCGTGCAGGTTTGGGCGCCGAGGGTGTCGCCCTCGATATTACCGATGTTGACGCCGCCAGGGCCTTCATCGACGAGGTCGATCCCTTCCAGATCCTTGTCAACTCGGCCGGTACCGCCCGACATTCGGGCTTTGCCGGCATCACGCCCGAAAACTATCAGGCGGTGATGGATCTCAACCTGTCGGCAACGCTGTTCGTCTCGCAGGCGGTCGTTGCCAAACTGATCGCAGCTAGGCTTGCCGGCTCGATCATCCATGTTTCCTCGCAGATGGGTCACGTCGGCGGGCCCGACCGCGCGCTTTACGCCGCCAGCAAATTTGCTGTTGAAGGCCTGAGCAAGGCCATGGCCATCGAACTGGGTGCACACAATATCCGGGTCAATACAATCTGCCCGACCTTCATCGAGACCGAAATGACGGCAAAAAGCCTGAGCGATCCGTCGTTCCGCAGCGGGGTGCTGTCCAAGATCAAACTGGGTCGCCTCGGCCGCATCGAAGACATTATGGGCCCGATCGTCTTTCTGGCATCCGATGCCGCGGCCCTTGTCACGGGTGCTTCTTTAATGGTGGATGGCGGATGGACAGCGGAATAAAGAAGCCGGGCGTCACCTCCTCGCGCGTCGCCGAACATGCCGGCGTCTCGCAATCGGCGGTCTCGCGCACGTTTACACCCGGGGCGTCGATTTCGTCCAAGACGCGGCAAAAGGTGCTGGCTTCGGCCAAGGAGCTGGGCTACCGGCCCAACGCCATCGCCCGCTCGCTGATCACCAGCCGCTCGCGCATCATTGCCGTGGTGATGGCCTATCTGGAAAACCTCTTCTATCCCGACGTGCTCGAAGAGCTGGGCCGGGCGCTGGCTGCCGAGAACTACCACCTGCTGCTGTTCACCGGCTTCATGGATCGCGACAGCGATCCGGTGTTCGACCAGCTCATGCAGTATCGCGTCGATGGCATCATCCTGGCGTCGACCTCACTGTCCTCCAAATTGTCGGAGGAATGCGCCACCGCCGGCATCCCGGTCGTGCTATTCAACCGGACAACCGAACGCGACGCGGTGTCGAGTGTCACTACGCGCAACAGGGAAGGGGGCAAGCGGATTGCCGACTTCCTGGTGGCCGGTGGCCACAAGAGCTTTGGCTATATCGCGGGGCTCGAGAATTCCTCGACCAATCGCGACCGCTTTCAGGGCTACGCCGAGGGTCTGGCGGCCAATGGCATTACTAATATCGCGGTTGAAACCGGCAATTACTCGCGTCCCGATGCGGAGGCTGCCGCCCGCAAGATGCTGTCACGCCCCGATCGCCCCGAAGCGATCTTTGTCGCCAATGACCATATGGCCGTCGCCGTGATGGATGTCGCGCGCCACGAGTTCGGCATCCAGATCCCGCAGGAGCTGTCCATTGTCGGTTACGACGATGTCGGCCCGGCACGCTGGACTTCCTATGGCATCACCACGATGAGCCAGCCGCTCAAGCGGATGGTGGAATCCACGGTGGACATCCTCATGGACCAGATCGCCAGCGGCGAGATCGAGGCCGAGCATCGCATCCTCAATGGCGAGTTGATCGTGCGGACATCGGCGCGGCTCCCGCCGAGCGGCATTATCGAGCGTGATGGCCAGCAGATCTACCGGCCCAGGGAGGCATGATGACCGCCCCCCCCCCC
>TARA_R110002124_G_scaffold55708_1_pt1 | contig 46478 bp, 41 predicted proteins | sample TARA_R110002124 | Tara Oceans TARA_R110002124 (sample SAMEA4397445) | marine metagenome | biome: Polar Biome; feature: [SRF] surface water layer (ENVO:00010504); material: water (ENVO:00002006), including particulate matter (ENVO:01000060) such as... | depth 5 m
CAGACCAAATGATAAATCAAAAATTATTTAGGACAGCATTGAGAAATTTTTAATTATTGTTTTACCTTCTACTCCAAACTATGTTCGGTTTTCATTTTCTTTTTTTATTTTGAACTCCTTTGGTTTGGAGGGGTTTACTTAATGGTTAATTTATCCCCAAGGTTAAAGAGGAATTGTGAAAATTTAAACCTGCTAATCGAAGTCTATATTTACCCCCGCAGCTGAATACAATCATCCAGGTTTAGAAGTGCTTTGGTTTGAGGATGTGAAACCCACTTGGAGGCATGGTCTGGCCCCAATGTATTACCCTACTCATTGCACCGCTTTATTGGTAAGTGTGACAGGCTAACCAAAGTAAGTTGTCTTGGCTATAATAAGGGTGAAGGATTACTTAAACCCGAAATATGCAATAGACAATCTATTACGTGCTGAAATCGCTTCAAAATCAGCCACTTCGTTGCTGTTTTCAATTTCACCATAGCGGTGCTATGCTAAAATCTCCAAACAGCCTGATTTTCTTGCGATTGCAACACTTCCCGTAAACACGGGACAGGCTTCACCCCTGACTATTGTCAGGACGGAGAAATCCTATTACATAATCCGGGTTAAAAATAATCCTTATAACAATCCATTGTGGATAAACGTATGCCTAAAATAAGTGTATATGAAGCTTTGGCTTATCCGGTTCCTGGAATAGTTGCCCATCAGTCTTCTCTGAAAGGAGGGGAATATTTGAATATACCTTATTTTGAAGATTGGGGAATAGAAGAAAGGAAAAGACTAGAGAACTCTTCCAAATTTGAAACGGTTGATTTTAAATTCAGGTATTTACCCGCCAATTGATAGATGGATTCTTTTTTCATTCCGGCTTTTCGCATTTGTGAAATAGAATAGCTACCAATGGATTTCGATAGTTTTTTTCCTTCTTTTTTAATTAATAAATGGTGATGGAATGTGCTGTGAATGAATTTGTTGTCATCCAGTTGGTTTGAGAGGTATACCTGTGCGATAGTAGAAGGTAACAAGTCCATACCCCGTACAATCAGATCTATTCCGAAACTCATGTCATCAGCCATGGAAGCCAGTTGATAACTGGCGAAGCGATCTTTTTTTTGAACCATAAAAAAATCCATTGCCCTAGGTAAAATATAAGATTTTTGCCCTTTTGAGTAGGTGTTTAAATCTACAGATGCATTTTTTTCAGTTTTTAACCTTAATGAAGTTTGGCTTTTCCACAAGGGGATGTTGCGGTGTAAACAAGTGCCAGTATACCACTTCTTAGGGTGCTTGTTTAGCAATGTTTTGCGAGAACAATCGCAAGAGAAAATTAAGTTTTTATCAATTAATTCGTAGATTATATCTTTGTAAATGGGGATTCTGTGAACCTGTGAGTAGTCTTTAAGGAATTCTTTGCTGTCTCTAGGTCCTTCATCATATGGGATTTCTAAAAACTCCAGCGTATCAAAAATATCTTGAATATATTCCGACCTCACGCGCTTTTGATCTAGATCGTCTATCCGTAAAAGAATTTTGGCCCCATGTTTTTTCGCCAAACTCACAGTTATTAAAAATGAAATAACATTTCCCAGATGTAGGTAACCGCTAGGTGTAGGTGCCAGTCTGGTTTTATGGAGTTTCATTCAGTGGTTTCGCTTAGGTTGATAGGTATAAACCTTGCAAATAGTTCTTCTTTGTACCATCCTTCTTCTTTCACTTTTTTGATAACTTCTCTATGACCGGAGTTGTAGGCGTAGGCTTCCATTTGTTCCCTACTGTTCCAGTAGCTAAAAGTAGCCTGTTCTATTATTGGCCACTCTCCTATACCTTTTGTATAAATCAAACCCTTTGCTTTTTCAGCAGACTTACTTGTTAGAGGTACAAACTTTAAGAAGTTTAAAACTTTCCGAATTTTAACTCTTGCCCTGGTAATAACCATAATAGGTCCATCTGTGGAAGAATTTGTAGGAGTAAATGGTGTTTCTCCATACCAGGTGCCATGACTTTGAATGCAGCGCATCCAATAGGTGAAATTACTAACACATTGCTGATTGAATCGTCGGTAACTTTCGGAAAGGCTAAAATTTTTAGCTGCATCTAGATCTTCCCATACCATTAACAAAGCATAGGTAGAAAGATCAGGTTTTAGTGAGAAGCCAAAACCTCCTCCTGTTCCCATCAATTTAAAGAACTTTTTTCCTTTGGCTTTTTTTAGGGGTGAAATGGCCAATTGCATTTGGTTAAATGCCCACCAGCGATTTCTTTTAGGGTATTGAAAAAAAGTAATGGATACGATCTCCTTGTGTGGATTCATGGCATGGATAAGTCGAATTAATTCGATACAGTATTCACTTCTACAAGTATAATCATGTCAACTTGTTTATTAACAAGTATCAATCAAAAACTTTTTTAATTATTACCCTTATCAAAAGTATGGCTAAGACAATAGCGGATCCTGCAATGACAAATTCCATTTAGATTTTGAGTTTTAGGTTGAGAATAAAGCAACAATTGAATAGAGCGTTAAAAGTCTCAGCCCATCCAAGGCAAGCGTGTTGCCTTTTATTTAACTCTAAAGTAGTATTTATGGTTTAATTAAATCTGAAATTGACCATCTATTACCTGTTGAGTTTATATTGATACAGTGTAAGTAATTGATAATGTGTGGATTGAATGGGTTTGTTCCTTGATTTAGACTTTATGTAGACTTCTTCTTAAACTCATGCAAAAGTTTACGAAAAGTTAAAAGTCACCTTTGGTATTCATTCATTTTCTCTCTTACCTTTGTGAATTATTTAGAATCCATGGTGCAATTAAAAACAAGAAGAATTTCAGCAGGCGCTTTCTTTTTCCTCACAGGGTTGTGTTTTTCTTCCTGGGCATCCAGGATTCCTGATTTTCAACAAAAATTTTCATTGAGTGAGGGGCAGCTTGGTTCCGTGCTTTTGGGACTCCCTTTAGGTTCTTTACTGGCCTTACCTTTGGCTACTTGGGCTGTCATCAAATTTGGTAGCAGGTCGGTGGTGATGGTAGGTTTGTCCTTGTATGTCCTGGTGTTAGTCGGGATAGGGTTTTCTATGGATGCCTTTTTCTTGAGCGTGATGGTCTTTATTTTTGGGATGATTGGGAATATGATGAATATTTCCTTAAACACACAAGCGCTCAACCTAGAAAAGGATTATGGAAGGAATATCCTAGGTTCTTTACACGGACTGTGGAGTTTGGCAGGCTTTGCTGGTGCTGGAGTAGGAGGGCTGATGGTGTATCTTCAACTAAGCCCATATCAGCATTATGCTATTATATTTTTAGTTGGTTTAATTGTGATTTTTATCTTTCGAAATGGATTTGTGGATGAGGTACCGGACAAGACCAGTTCGGTGAGAGGACTTGTGTGGAGAAAACCTGACGAAACCTTACTTAAATTAGGGATGGTAGGTTTTTGTGGGATGATGTGTGAGGGCTGTATGTTTGATTGGTCAGGGGTTTATATGAATAAAGTTGTGCAAGCCCCAGCATATTTGGTCCCAACCGGCTATATTGCTTATATGGGAGCCATGGCTATAGGCAGGTTTGCTGCAGATAAATTGGCACATCGGTTTGGAATGATTAGGGTTTTACAAGGTTCTGGTATTATGATTTTTACTGGGCTAATATTATCGATCACTTATCCTCAGGTTTGGGTGGTTATTTTTGGATTTTTAATGGTGGGGTTGGGTACAGCCGCAGTGGTGCCTCTTTGCTTTAGTCTTGCTGCTAATTCTACTTCATTGCCCACAGGTATAGCCATTGCAATGGTCTCCACGATTTCCTTTTTTGGGTTTTTACTTGGCCCTCCGCTAATAGGGTTTATTGCGGAGTGGATCGGTTTGAAGGCCTCATTTGCTTTGATGTCTTTGGTAGGCTTGATGGTCACCTTTTGGGTTTGGGTAGGTAAAAAGAGTTTTACTACTAAAGCCATCTGAAAAGAACCTTTATGATTTGGAATTTTGGCTATTGCATTTTAGAAATTAATCACTATTTTTACGAAAATTTAATACCTACCAAATCGGTAGGTTTTGTAGAATAATAAAAACACCTGGCATGCAGGAATCCTTGATTTCAAAAAAACTTTATTCAAAGGAAGAGATAAAAGCCCTAAATGAAAAGTACCGAGATTTATCGGTTGAGGAACGGGTAAAACAGTTGTATGTCGACTTTGATGCTAGCGATGTAATGCTTACCAGTTCCTTTGCGGCAACTTCAGCTTTATTGTTAAGTGTGTTCTCTAAAAGTAATTCAAAGCAAAAAATTTATTTTATTGATACAGGCTATCACTTTCCGGAAACCCTTGAGTACAGGGAAAAGTTAACTGAACTTTATGGACTGAGTGTGGAGTCTGTAAGCGCAGGAAAAGAAGATCATGCGTTTACGAGTAAAAATAAAACCTGGGAGACTGACCCTGAATTGTGTTGTTCCATCAACAAGGTGAAGCCTCTTGAGTTAATTAAAAGTAGGTTTTCAGTGTGGGTTTCAGGACTGATGAGCTGGCAGAGTGACCATAGAGCCTCACTAGATATTTTTGAAGAGCGTGGGGGGATCCTGAAATTTTACCCATTATTAGACGTCACTGAAGAAGAGAGAGATGCTTATATTAAAAAGCACGAACTTCCTTTTCATCCACTAATCGCTTTCGGATATCATTCCATAGGATGTAAGCATTGTACTGTTCCTGGAGAAGATAGGAGTGGACGCTGGAACAATAGCCCAAAAACGGAATGCGGGCTTCATTTGTAAGGATTGTAACTATATTTGGCGTTTTATTGTGAAAAATAAATGTATTTTTAACGCAAAGCCCATTCCTATTTTTGGATGGGCTTTGCTTTTTGTATAATTTTGATTTTATAAAAAACTTAAGCCCAATGAAAAAATCCTTGTTCTTGCTTTCTCTTCTGGTTGTATTTTTTGCTTGTAAACCAGAAAAGAAGGTTGAAATTATTGAGTCTCAAACCTCTACTTCATTAGATTCTCTAAGTAAAGCCCTGGACTGGCCTGAAGATTTAGCTGTTCAGGCATTTTCTGGTCCAGACATAACCCCTAGCCCTGCATGTTTGGCTGTTTCGCCTTATGGGGAAGTTTATGTGGGTGTGGATGCGATAGGGTCTTTAGGAAAAACCCCCGGAAAAGGAAGAATTGTTAAGCTTATTGACAATGACAACGATGGCCAGGCGGATTCTCACACTGTCTTTGCAGAAGTGGACAATCCCAGAGGGATTATTTCTGTAGGCAACAAGCTGTATGTGCTTCATACGGTTTTCTCAAAGGAAGACAGCTTAGCTACCGGTATGGATCTTGTCGTATTTGAAGACAATGATGGAGACGGTGTTGCAGACGGTCCTTCCAAGCCGCTAATTCAACATATCAGCTCACCAAAATTTTTGAGAAGCAGGGGTACAGACCATGCGACCAACGGAATTCGCCTAGGAATTGATGGTTGGATTTACATTGCTGTTGGTGATTTCGGTTTTCATGGAGCAATAGATAGGGAAGGAACTGAAATGACCATGCTTGGTGGAGGCGTTTTAAGGGTCCGTCCTGATGGTACTGAAATGGAAGTCTATACCCATGGTCTAAGAAATATTTACGATGTAGCCATTGATCCATACATGAACATGTTTACTCGTGGCAATACCAATGACGGTGGTGGATGGAACATTCGATTTATCCATCAAATCCAGTCAGGTGAATATGGTTATCCTGTTTTATTTAAAAACTTCACCGAAGAAATTATTCCAGCGCTTATCGATGTTGGAGGTGGTTCTGGTACGGGTGCTTTGTTTTTGAATGACAATAGATGGCCTGAAAAATACAATAATAACCCACTTATGGCAGATTGGGGTAGAAGCCATGTCTATATTCATAAAGTGACCGAAGATGGTCCGTCTTATATTCAAAGTGAAACACCTTTTTTCAAGCTACCACAAGTAACGGATCTGGATATTGATGGATCTGGTAGAATGTTTATGGCTGCTTGGGATGGAGCAGGATATTCTGGTAATGAAAGTAAAGGGTATGTAGTGAGGGTTGTTCCAAAGGTTTTGGAATACAGTGAAATGCCAGATCTTCCTTCAGCAGATATAGACGATTTGGTGGATATGCTTAGCGAAAGCAGTGCTACGATAAGGATTTATGCACAACAGGAGCTCATAAATAGAGGTTCTGATAAAGCTGCAAAAGCAGCATTGGAATTAGCCAATGATGAAGACGCAGCTGATTTCGCGAGGGTCGCTGCTATGTATGCCTATACCCAAATCAAGGGAGTAGAGGCTATTCCTCAGCTGATGAAATTAATGAATGATGAGCAGCTTAAAGAGTATGTAATCCGAGCCGTTACTGACCGCAAAGAATTTTTGAGTGAACTATCTATCGAACCATTTGTAGAAGCTTTAGATGATCCTTCTGTAAGGGTGAAAGCTGCTGCTATAATAGCCTTGGGACGTATTGGAAACAAGGCTGCTATTCCTCAATTATTAAAAACCAAGGTGCCGGATTCTTTTCAAGCTCCAAAATATGGAGAAGAAGGACCACATGCCACTCCTAACTCAGATATTATTTTGTCCCACCTTGCGGTAAGGGCATTGGTGAAATTGGATGCTGACGAGGAAAGTTTGGCAGCGGTTGGATCAGGAAATTCTAAATTGGCTCTTTGGGCTTTACGTTATATGCATTCTAAGGATGCTGTTGCAGGGCTAGTTGCTAAATTTAATGGGTCGAGTACAGAAGACCTTGAATTGAAACACGGGATACTGACTACTTTGGCAAGATTGTATACTAAGGAAGCGCCATACGATGGTTCTTGGTGGTGGGGAACCAGGCCAGATACACATGGGCCGTATTACAAATCAGTGTTGTGGTCTGAGTCGGCGCAAATCAAAGAGTTGTTTACAAACCTATGGGAGAACGGCTCCCAAAGCGATAAAGACCTGATAGCAATGCTCAATGAGAAAAACCGAATGGGAATTAACGAGTTTGGTGGTGAATTTTCGGTAACAGAAATCATAGAAGAGCCAGATTTTGACCTGGAGAAGATTAAAAACCAAAAAGGTCAGGTGGGTGAATCCTCCATAGAGGATATTCTTCTGGCTATGCAGGAAGTGAAAGGAGATGCAGTCAAAGGAGCGGCAATTTTCCAAAAACAGGGTTGTAAAGCCTGCCATAGTATTTCTGCTGATGAGCAAATGAAAGGACCGTTCATGGGGCAAATTGGTAGCATCATGTCAAGAGAGCAAATTGCTGAATCTATTCTAAAGCCCAATGCTTCCATCTCGCAGGGTTTTGCGACGGTTATGATTGATACCAAGGATGATAAGTCTTATGTAGGCTTTGTGACAGCAGAGAGTGCTGAGCGCATTGTTATCAGAAATATTGCAGGACAAGCATTTACCATTTTGGCAGACAATATTAAAGAACGTACTGAACTAGAAACGTCAATGATGCCTAGTGGATTGGCCAATGCATTATCTTATGAAGAATTTGCATCTTTGATAACTTATCTTTCGGAACAGAAATAAGGCATAGACCTAATTAATAATAAAAAACCCAATCGAAGATATATGGCAGCTTCTATTGGGTTTTTTTTGTTACAATACATGGCTAGCGGAAAGGACTTATTCTTATGGGAATTGATTACCTGATTTTAAAGCGATTTCAGCACGTAATAGAATGTCTATTGCATATTTCGGGTTAAAACTTGTCCTTTATTTTTGAGAACCAAGAGCGTGAATTGCTACTTTTATCATTGAATTGATCATCTCCCAATAGCATGCCTAGTGGTTGTAGTGGTTCGTAATGATCGCAAACAACCTTGAGCATGGCTGCAAAAGGCAGGAACAGTATCATTCCTGCTACACCCCATACTGAAGCACCTATAATTAAACTTAATATGGCGGCCAGGGCATTTACATTAACACTATTTCCTACCACTTTTGGACTTAAGAAGTTACTTTCAATTACTTGAATAAGCCAAAACATAATCGCCACAGCTATGGGAACCCATAACTCATCCTTAGACATAAAGGCATAGAGAACCGGGATGCTTGCGCCGAGAGTGGTGCCTACATAAGGTATTATGGATAGAGAGGCTGCTAAAAAGCCAAATAGGAAAGGGTTGTCTAGACCTATAATCCAAAGACCTGTACTGTTGGCAAAACCAAGTATAATGATTAGTGTTAGCATGCCTGATAGATATTTTTGACCGACCAACTGGATTTTTTTAAGCATGTGGTGGTACTCTGATTTTTTATTTTCCGGGGCGAAACGTTTAAAGGCAGATACAAGTCCTTCTTTGTAAATCAGGAATAAAAAGGTATAAATAATTGTAGTGAAAAGTCCGGTGAAAAAACTGGTTGTGCTACTAAAAGTAGTGCCCAAAATTTCCGTTGCGCCGTCCTTGGCCCAGGTTTTGGCATCAGAAAGGATTTTCTCTTTTTCTAGGTTGCCTAAAAAGCTGACGTTTTCATTCAAATAGACAATAGAATCAGTAAATAGATTCATCAACTTATCTCCGAAATTTGTTAATTCATCTGAGAGTGAAATTATCTCTGCTGAGAAAAAGGTGAAAACACCCAAAATTATCAGAAAGAAGGTCAAGAGGACCAGAATTGCAGCGAGAATAATAGGCACACCCTTGCGCATAAGTATATTATGTAAAGGGTGAAGAATAAAGGAAAGCAAAAGGGCAAAACATAAAGATATCAGTACACTTTTTGCCAAAACCATGGCAAATAAAAGCAGAAAGACAAAAGCAAGCGCATAAAAGGCTTTTTGAAAGGAGAGTTGCATAAGTATCTTTATTACAATTTATAGTTAAATAGTTTATATTTGTATTGAAATAGGTTGTAAAACTGAAAATTTATTTTTTCAGGTATAATATTTCATCAAATGAGCGCATTTACTTAGATTTACTTCTTGTGTTAAAAGTTTGTTTGGCTGTCAGTTAATAGTTGAGCAATAATATTTAAGGTGATCACTACGATGTAATCGAATTGTAAGTACCTGATTCTACTTCGTCTTTAGGTTGAAGTTTCTGATTGTTCATAAGCCACAGAAATATTCAACATTTATAATTATTTGTAACTTTTTAGCTGAACTTCAAATAAAATGTTATTTAATTCTTTTGAATTTCTTTTAGGGTTTTTACCTATAACTTTATTTGTATTTTATTTCTTTGGACCCAGGCTTAAGTCACCTTTCACGGGTCTTTGGTTACTAATTTGCTCCTTATTTTTTTACGGTTGGTGGAATCCTGCTTATTTGTTTTTGATCTTTTTTTCAATTGCATTCAATTATTTAATTTCAAAAAGAATCTATCCCGGACAGAAGAAAACGTTGATTTTTGGTATAACCATCAATTTACTTGGTATAGTATTTTTTAAATACACCGATTTTATAATTTATAACCTGAACTTTGTTCCTGATCTCTCTCTAGGTTACCTCAATTTGGTTTTACCTCTCGGGATCTCATTTTATACTTTTCAACAAATCGCTTACCTGGTAGACAGTTATAAAGGAACCAAGAAAGAAAAAGACCTGTTTTCTTACGGCTTATTCGTATCTTTTTTCCCACAGTTAATAGCCGGGCCCATAGTGCACCATACCGAAATGATGGGGCAGTTCAGGAATCCCCTCCTGACAAAATTGAATTACGACAACCTCTCTCGGGGATTGTTTGTTTTCATGATGGGCTTGGCCAAGAAAATCGTAATTGCTGATAGTTTTGCTCAAATAGCTAACAAAGGATATGCCAACGTTTCTACATTGGGTTCAGGAGAAGCATGGGCCTCCTCTCTTGCCTATTCGATGCAGCTTTATTTTGACTTTAGTGGGTATTCAGCCATGGCGATTGGCTTGGGACTATTGTTTAATATCAGACTTCCACAAAATTTTAATTCTCCCTACAAATCACTTAGTATTAAGGAGTTTTGGAGAAACTGGCACATGACATTAAGTAGGTTTCTCAGAGATTATGTATATATCCCTTTAGGAGGGAATAAAAAAGGCAATTTCAGAACAAGTGTTAACCTAATGACAACCTTCCTCTTAGGAGGGGTATGGCACGGTGCAGGCTGGACATTTATTTTCTGGGGTTTTTTGCATGGTATAGCATTGGTGATTCATAGGGAATGGTCTAAACTTGGGGTGGCTTTGCCAAAGATCCCAGCTCTTTTGTTAACATTTATGTTTGTAAACATTACTTGGGTGTTTTTTAGAGCTGATTCATGGAGTAGCTCCCTAGAAATGTTGTATAAAATGTTCAGTAAAGTGCCCGGTACGGAAGGGTTTTATCTGGTAAGTAATTACTATGACCTTCCAGTATGGATAGCAGGAGTGGTCTTGCTTTTTGTTCCAAATGCCATTGAAATGGGTAGGAGGCTTAAACCTACCCTTACTTATTTGCTACTTAATGTATTGTTGTTTTTGCTAAATGTGATTTACTTAAACTCCATTGTTAAAAATGACTTTTTATATTTTGACTTTTAGGCCAATGGAAAAACAGTTTAAAAAATACTTTCTTTTATTACTTTCTGCCTGCATTGGCATTGTGTTGCTATTTGGTGCGTTAAATGTTTTTCTTGATGTTTTTGGCCTATTTGATTTTAGGGATAAAGATAAGGTAAGGGTCTATGGAGAAGAGCGGTTTTCAAAATACTTGATGACTTTCAATCATATCCCTAAACATTTTGAAGGAATGATTCTTGGTCCTTCCCTTTCCGCCAACCTCAACCCTCAAGTCATCCCTGATAAAAACTATTACAATCTTAGCCTAATGGGAGCGAGGATGGATAATGTGTTGTACTTGGCGAGCAATATATTGGAGAACAATGGCACTATTAAGGAAGCAATTGTGTGTATTCATCCCTATGTGACAGCTGATACTGGGGCTAAGGGTACAGGTTTTATGAATCCTGATACCTACTGGAAAGCTTTTGGGTCAGTAAACCTTTTGAGGGTTTATGGTTTGGGAGTTATTCGAAATCTTGATCTCTGGCCCAGTAAATACCCTAAAAATCAATACGAAGTAAATGGGAGCAATTCCTTTGAATCGCTTTTTAGAGTGGAGGATGTGTCAGGAAGAATTGCTAAAGAAGTAGACAATGTGAAAATCAATGAATTTGAAATCGGTAGTAGTTATAGAAAAGATTTCAAGACCTTATTGACTTTACTTCATAAACATAATATTAAAACTTTCATTTATTATCATCCGGTACCTTATCCCATTTATCTTGAGCATAGGGATAAAATGGATAATTATTGGGAAGATATACTCTCTGGGACGAATGTGAAAAAAGAGAAATTGTTCAGTTATTATAATTTCAATAAGCCCGAATTTTCCGGTTTTTCTAGTGATGTGTCCAACTATATCGATCATGGTCATTTAAGTATAAAAGGGCAGGAAACCTTGATAAAAGAGATAATGGTTAAGTGGAATCAGATTGACCATTAATTAATTTTTCTTAAAATTCTACTGATGATGAGCTGTTCTGTCACATCAGTTCGGAATGTTGGACTTCTGGCATAATAATTGATTTTCTGATCTCTTGAAGATATTTTCAATTTAAAAAACAATAATGAAGCGTTTATCAAAGGTACTTTTTGTACTAGTAGTTTTTTCGATGGTTGGTTGTACTGCTGCTGAAGTTAATAAATTTTTGACCGCAGCCAGTGAATCGGCACTTACAGAAAATGAAGTTGGGAATGGGCTTAAAGAAGCCTTGATAAAAGGGGTGACAGAAGGAGCCGATTTGGCATCAACTACAGATGGATTTTTTAAGAACGATTTGATAAGAATAGCATTGCCTGAAGATGTGCAACGTGTAGAGGCTACTCTCAGGAATATTGGTCTTGGGTCTGAAGTTGACAAGGTGATTATGACCATTAATAGGGGAGCAGAAAATGCAGCCAAAGAGGCCAAGCCTATCTTTATAGCAGCGATCAAGCAGATGACCATTACAGATGCGTGGAATATTTTAAAAGGACAGGATGATGCTGCAACCCAATACTTGCAAAGAACCACTACAGAAAAATTAACGGCCCTATTTCAACCCCATGTTCAGGAATCATTGGATCAGGTAGGCGCTACTAAGTATTATGGAGACCTGGTAGGTAGGTACAATTCCTTCCCGACTACCTCCAAGAAATTAGATCCGGATTTGAATGCTTATGTTACGCAGATGGCTATCAATGGTCTTTTTCAACTTGTAGCCCAGGAAGAAAAAGCCATACGTGAAAACCCTGCAGAAAGGACTACAGCCCTGTTGAAAAGAGTTTTTGCTGCACAGGATAGTGCTGGGGAATAAGTTTAGGTAGATTTATCAACAATCGTATTATGGAAAGCCAAGTAAGAAAAACCGAGAAACTGGTTTATTTTACTTGGCTTCCTTTTTTTTATGTGAAGTCAATGAGCTATGCCTTTGACTCCCATAAAGAGAAATTTATTTTTTTTCACTAAACCTGTCGTCTAGGAGTTTTAGCCTCGTCAATGTTTTGTCTCCATACTCATGGATTTTTGATTCAAAAGTAATTTTGCCCCAGTTGCCATCAATATTTTTTACAATGGAAGCGTATTGTCTACCGCCTTCCCAAGCAATTTGTAATTCCCCACTACTACTGTCAAAAGACCATTTTCCACTGATCTTAGAGTCTGCTTTTCCATTGATAAGGGCGTTTACGATTCCGTCCGGCCTGAACTGAAAATCAATATAGCTTCCATACCTGCTTTGCCAGAAAAAATCTGTAGCTGTTAACTTGGTTTCAAAACTTTCCAATTGTTCAGAAGATACCCCGATAGGGCCATTGCAGCCCAATGTTACAAATAATAATAAAAGAAGTGAAAATTGAATTAATGGCTTCATGCTTCATTTTTATTTAAAAGGTAAGGAATCCGTTCCCCATGCAATATTGAAAGAAAATCACAAAACTTCCTTTTTCTGAGGTTAAAAATTGATGGGCCAAAGGTTGTGGATGGTGAGAATCTTTCAGGTTTTGTACAACCATTGATGCTGGAAAGGATTCATTTCTTTAGAAGAAATATAGTTCTAGCAATTTATTTTTTCATGAATTATAGTGTATTTCAAATTGAAGGACTTAAATAAAAATCAACGGGTAGATGATTTAGAAAAGTGATTGTATTGAACTTTCCATACTACAAGTTGCCTATTGGCTGGTGGAGAGAGTTGGATGATCTAGAAAATAGTAGATTTGAGCTTAAAAGGAAGTAAGTATGTTAAAGGTGAAGAAAACGTACTTGGAGTTGAATTGATTACAGTTTTGCAGGAAGATCAGGAAATAAAGCAAAAAGAGACATTAGAATATAAGTAATAACAAGCTAAGATTGTTTAGCTAGTTAGTTTACCTCTACAAAACGAAAAAACCCCTTCAAGATTGCTTTTGAAGGGGTTTCGTGTACCCAGGGCCGGAGTCTAACCCTATGTATTTTGTGTTTTTTATTTTTTGTCTCTATTTCCTGCAAATACCCTATTTAAGTCTTTAATGGACTATTTCAAAGATTTTATCCTTGATGTACCCCTAGCATAGAATAGTATGTAATCCATCTAAATCCAATAAATGTTTGCCAATGGTTTGCCAAAATTAGGAAATTGGCTAACTTCGAAAAAACACAAAGATAATGTTCCATGGCAACAATTAAATATTTGATTCGCAGCCAAGCGAATAGACATGTACCCATTTACTTTTATGTGTCCCTGGGCAGAGGGAGTTTTTTTCGTATGAAAACAGGATTCAATATTTTCCCTAAAAATTGGAGTTCAGTTAAAGGGTTTCCTAAACCCAATGACGAAGAAAATAAACGACTTATGGAACGGTTGAAATCCCTTGAATCCTTTTTAATGGAAAAGGTGAATGAAGCACAGGCCAAAGGAATCAATATTGACAAAAGTTTTTTTGAAAGACAGGTTGATGAATGCTTCAACAGGGTTAAGCCCACAAACAAAACTTTGCTTAGCAACCATATTAAGCATATCATCGAAACTGCACCAACCAGGAAAATTAAGGGAAAGAATAAAATCGGATTATCAGAGAATACAGTAAAAAATTACAATACTTTCTTGAAAGTAGTCTTGAACTACGAGAAGCATTTAGGTAAACCCATTCACTTTTTGGATATTGACTTTAATTTTATTGAAGGATTTAAAAATTGGCTCATCAATGACCAAAAATATTCAATCAATAGTTCTGGAAAATCTCTGGCCTTTATAAAATCTATTTCAATTGATGCAGAAAAACATGGCGTTTCTGTAAACCCTTTTGTAAACAAGATTGAAGCTTTTTCAGAGGCCAATGAGGACAGGTATATTATTACTTTAACCTTTGGTGAATTAGATCAAATTAAAAATACAGACCTGAAGAGGGAAGCCCTTATCAATGCGAGAAAGTGGCTTTTGTTAGGTTGTGAGATTGGACAAAGAGTGGAGGATATGTTGAAAATTACTGAAGCAAATCTTAGGAGAACATCTCAAGGAACTTTTATTGACCTCAAACAGAATAAAACAAAAAAGGATGTAACTATTCCTGTAAATGACCGTGCCACGAAAGTTTTAAACGAAGGGTTTCCTTATAGGATTGCAGATCAAAATTTCAACGATTACATCAAAGACATTGCCGAAGAGGCTAAATTGAATGAATTGGTGAAGGGTAAAAAATATGATAAAAGTAGTAAACGGAAGGTCCTGGGCAATTTCCCAAAGCACGAATTGATTACCTCTCATGCATGTAGACGCTCTTTTGCTACCAACTACTATAAAATTATCCCAACAACAATTTTAATGGGAATCACAGGTCATACCAAAGAAAGTACATTTTTGGTCTACATCAATAAACCCAAGGATAGGGATGAAAATGCCCGACTGTTTTTGGATATGATGAAACGGGTGGGGTAAGGTGCGAAAGATCTTTCATTTTGCGATAGAATTGGAGTATAGAATTTTCATCTATACATTTTTATAGACAGTACGCACCATGTTACCCTTAAAACAGCGTCCCAGGGTGTGTATTTTGTTTTATAGAGGATTCATCTTATTTTTTGGTCATGTTTGACAAAAGCCCCACCACTATAGAGCAACAAATTGTAATTCTTAAATTCCGAGGACGAATGATTGAATCTGTGTACTAATTCGACAGAATGAGGTTTATTAGAAATTCCCAAAAGTAATTGCCGTAATTTTTTTATTTAAATCAACTTTTTAGGATGTAATCAATTAATATATTTTTTCAAATATATAGATATACCCTCGAAGTGGATGTAAAAGTTGTCTAGTAAAGCATTTTCACTGTCATTTATGTCCTTAGGAAGATTTTCAGTTATTTTTAAAAACTGGTCACACCATGTGCTGGAGGCTAAATTTAATTTATTTGGGGTTTCATCATAAAGTTTGATTTGATTTACTAAAACTGTTTTATACTCTGTAACTACAATTTTAAAATTTTTAAGGTATTCATTATGCAATTCTATTAATTGATGGTCGTTTAAAAACCTTGCATAGACTTTGAATTTTCTTGAAAGTTTTGTGATAATTCTTTTTCTCTTAATAAATCTTTCTTTAACCCAATAACTTTTATAAAATGGCACTAAAATGTCTACCCTTTCATAAATCTTAAAGCTATTTTTTTCTATATCCGATTTTTCTTGTTCTGACATTTCATTAGAAATTATTTCTTCCAAGACATCTTCTAGTTTTACTAGGATTTCAATAATTTCAAATGCATATCTTTCTTGATTTTCCGCTTTTACTTTAGATTTATGATCGGACAAAAAATTACTGGCTAATTTAAAGGAGAGGAAAATAATGATGGTTTGGAGAAATGCAGCACCTACCAATACTAGATGACTTACGATTTGTATTAAGTCCACATTGTCCATTTTTTACTTAAATATAGCAACTAACCTTTCCATAGTCAATTTTTAAACTTGACTTTTTAGTTTAATCTAATTTTGTTGTTTCGTTTTGCCTTCCTCTCAATTTAGAACCGAGTTTGAGGTTATAGTTCATTTTGGCATTTCAAATATCCATTTTGACTTAAATCGGTAAGGTTAAGGAATTTACTAGTAAATTTAAAATTAATTTCTTTTTGAAAATCAAAAGATAAGAGTTATTCCGACACGATTTTTTCCCGCCTATATTCCCCTTACAAATCAATATCAAGAAAAGATGTGTCTGTTTCAATCACTTTTTGAAAGGACTGATAACCTATGGAAAAAATCAACATTGGATATTGGGTTTTCTTAAATTCATGCTTAGGAATACCTCCGACACCTGTTCCAAACTATTTCTATTGGCCATATATCCAGATGGCAAATAAAATTTTAATTTCAACTTAATAAATTATTCTTTAGTTTTAGGTGGTTGAAGTTTTTGAGATGGCTTTATTGCAATTGCATTTACTAATTTCATTACCTTCAATTCGATTTTGTAAATTTTAATACTTTTCATTGGGCTTGATTTTCACTGTATAAAAATTATGGATGAAATAAGCCTTAAAACAACCAAATGATCACCGGAGAATTAAAATCACAAGTAGATAAAATATGGAACTCCTTCTGGACAGGAGGCGTGGCCAATCCACTCACTGTTATCGAGCAGCTTACGTACCTTATCTTTATCCGGAGGATAGACGAGATGGAAACCCTGGAAGAGAAAAAGGCCAATCAGATGGGCATTCCCAAGCAGTTGGAGTTCTTTTCAGCCGATCAGCAAAACTTCCGCTGGAGTCATTTCAAGGATAAGGACCCGGAAACCATGTATGCCCTGTTCACTCGCCCGGATGCCAATGGGCTGACGGTCTTTGAGCATATGAAACAAATGGACAAAAAGGCCGGAGCGTTTGCGGAGTTTATGAAAGGTGCCACTTTTATGATTCCTACGGCCCGCTTGCTGGACCAAGTGGTGCAAATGATTGATAAAATCAATATGCAGGACAGGGATACCAAAGGCGATCTGTATGAGTACCTGCTTTCTAAGATTGCCACGGCTGGCACCAATGGTCAATTCCGTACGCCAAGACATATTATCCGCATGATGGTGGACATGATGCAACCACAAAGTGAAGATACCATCTGTGATCCTTCATCGGGCACCGCAGGATTTTTAGTGTCGGCTGCAGAGTATTTGTATCAAAATCATGACGACTGGTTTCTGGATGCAACGTTTCGCAAGCACTTCCATAACCAGATGTTTACTGGGGTAGAGTTTGACGCCACCATGCTTCGCATCGGGGCCATGAATCTGCAACTGCATGGCATCGAAAGTCCGAACCTTATAGGCAAGGATGCACTGAGTGAAGCCAATGAGGACCAAACGAACTTGTATTCCCTTATCCTAGCCAACCCGCCATTTAAGGGCAGTCTGGACTATGATGTGGTGGAAAGCTCGCTGCTTAGCGTTACCAAAACCAAAAAGACAGAACTGTTATTTATCTCCTTGATTTTACGAATGCTGAAAGTAGGCGGACGAGCGGCAGTGATTGTTCCTGATGGAGTTCTCTTCGGTTCTTCCAATGCGCATAAAGAACTACGCAAAACCTTGATAGAAGACCAAAAGCTGAATGCAATTATCTCCATGCCTTCCGGAGTATTTAAGCCCTATGCTGGGGTAAGTACTGCTGTATTGGTATTTACCAAAACCAATAGTGGAGGCACGGATCAGGTATGGTTTTATGATATGCAAGCCGATGGTTTTAGCTTGGATGACAAGCGTAGCCCTCTGCTTAGCAAAAATGAAACAGTGGAGGAAGAAATAGAGAGTGCGCTAGGTCTGGGGATAGCCGCAGAAGATAGCGTGCCCTATGGTCAAAAATCTAGGGAAGAAGCCCATGCCAAAAACAATATCCCGGATATTCAGAATCGCTGGCAGAACAGAGATAAAGAAACTGGTAGAGCTCGCACCGAACAAAGCTTTCTAGTCCCTAAATCTGAAATAGCTGACAACGACTATGATCTGAGTATTAATCGGTATAAGGAGATTGTTTACGAAGAGGTGGAGTATGAAAAGCCTGAGGTGATTATTGAGCAGATTGATATGTTGGATTATGAAAGAAGAGAAATTTTAAATCAGTTAAAACAATTGCTGAAATGAAGTTTGAAAAACTAGGTGATCATATAGAACAGGTAAGAGGGATATCTTACAAACCTGATTATGTTATCAATATTGCTAAAGATGGATATTTGCCAATCTTAAGATCAAATAATATTGAAGAGGGGAAAATAAATTTTGCGAATTTAATTTTTTTACCAAGTGAATTAGTTAAAGAAAAACAAAAACTGAAAGAAGGAGATATATTAATTACTGCTTCTACAGGAAGTAAAAAAGCAATAGGCAAGAATGGCGCTGCCTCTCAAAATTTTGATGCTGCTTTTGGAGCGTTTTGTAAAGTTGTAAGACCGAAGAAGTCTATCGATAAAAATTATCTTAAACATTTTTTTCAGACTTCCTATTACAGAAATACAATTAGAGATGCCGTAAATGGTGCTAATATAAACAACATAAAAAATGGGCATCTAAATGATCTCAAAATCCCCCTCGCTCCCTTAGTCACGCAAAAGAAGATAGCGGCCATATTGGATGCAGCGGATGCGCACCGCCAAAAAACCAAGCAGCTCCTCGCCAAATACGATGAACTCGCCCAAAGCATCTTTCTGGATATGTTTGGGGATCCTGCTGTAGATATTAATCGATGGAGTAATTATGACTTGGTAGACTTAGCTCTTTCCAATAAAGATGTCAAGTGTGGGCCTTTTGGGACTCAATTGAGTAAATCAGAATATACAGAAAAGGGTGTTCCAGTCTGGGGTATCCCTCAGATCAATAGCAACTTTATTAAAGCCCCTTCCGAATTTGTTAGTGACAAAAAAGCTAAAGAACTGGAGCAATACTCTGTTGTTGAAGGAGATATTGTGATGAGTCGCAAAGGAAATGTCGGTGCTTGTGCCTTGTTTACTGAAAATCAAGTCTCTGGAATACTTCATTCCGATGCAATCAAAATAAGGTTAGATCAGCGTAAAATTTTACCAATTTTTCTAATATGGCAGTTTCGATTAAGCCGGTTGTTGCAGACTCAAGTTGGAAATGTGAGTAGTGGGGCTATTATGGCAGGAATTAATGTCACCAAGCTGAAAAGGGTCCAGATTGTTGTTCCTGATTACGAACTTCAAAGATCTTTTAAGGATAGGCTTGCGCTAGTGGACAAGCAAAAGTCAAATGCTTTAGAGGCCTTAAAGAAAGGTGAGGGTTTGTTTAATAGTCTTTTACAAAAAGCCTTTAACGGAGAGTTTGTAAAATAAACAAAAAAGGACATGACAAATACAGAGTTCAGAAAAGCTGTTAATGAAAGTGAGAACAAAAAATTCTTTGATTCTATCGAGCTGGAAATCAACTACCCACCAAGTCGAATTAAATATAAGTTAAAAGGTCTTGTTGATATTCATGAATTTTACTCAAGTCAAGTTGTTAGTTGGGAGAAGAATATTAAACGAATTCGACAATTCCAGCAGTCCTTCGAGCATTTTAATCTTCAATTACATATTGTTGAGGATTACCTTGAGTCTTATAAAAATGCTGGCGAATCTCAGGCTGCCTCACAATGGAGACAGATTTATCAGAATTTTTCAAAAGAGTTTAATTTATTTGTGTTCGAATCTGAAGTGGTAGATTTTTTACTGAGCTTAAATGAAAGTGAGCCTGAATACTTCATTGGAGCAGGTAACTATTTCTTATCAGGAAAAATTGGAAATACTGGGGCTGAACTTAAAGGATTTATTAAAGCATATGAATTCGATAATGCGGACAACAGTATATTAATAAATAAAAAGGAATCGGAGAAGAGGTCTTTTTCTTCAATTAAGGCTCATTTGCGAAGAAATCAGACGTTATTATTAAAAGAGCTAAATGAGCTTTTTCTAAGTGAAAAAGAAAGGTTTGATGAATTAAACCAATCAATTGGGAAAGAAAAAGAGAATAAGGTTTTAGATTTTGATAAATGGTATGACTCCACAAAACAATCTTCAATCAATCTTTTTGAGGAAACGAATAAGCAAACTAAGGATTTGATTAAAGCCTTTAAAGAGCATACAAGATTAAAGGAACCTGCAAAATATTGGGCTGACCGTGGAAAGGAATTGAATAAAGAAGGCTGGTTGGCAATCAAATGGTTAGCTGGTTTAGTGGTGTTCGCTTGTTTAACCTTATATACCTTGTTGTGGATTACTCCGGAAGGAATGCTTTTAAGTTTTATTAATGGAGATGCGGCTGCGTTAAAATGGTCCATCGTTTACGTAACATTTATTTCCTTTTTGGCGGTAGGAATTAGATCTTTAAACAAAGTTGCTTTTAGCTCTTTCCATTTGGCAAGAGATGCTCAGGAAAGACATCAACTCACCCATGTTTATTTAGCATTAATTGCGGAAAAAGATGTAGATATTAAGGATGAAGACCGGCAGCTAATTCTTCAATCACTTTTTAGTAGATCAGAATCAGGATTACTTAGACAAGATTCTTCCCCAAGTATGCCCAATAATGTAGTGGAGAAGTTTATTAAATCTAGCTGATGAGTAACTTCCAGTTTATAGCGTCTGAATTCCCGGAAATAGCTGAAAAAGCCAGAAAGGCAGAGCATTTTGCCTTGACCAGCCCGGTAGAATCCTGCTTTAATGCAAGGGCAGCTTTGGAATTGGGGGTAAACTGGATGTATGAAAATGATGCAGAGCTCCATTGGCCCTTTGATAAAAACTTGTCAAGCTTAATGTTTGAGCCGAGCTTTAGGGAGATTTTTCATCCTTATGGTAACCTTATCAGAGAGCTTCACCTGATCAGGAAAATTGGCAATAGCGCCGTTCACAATGAGAAAATAAAGGCTGAAAATGCAGTGCATTTACTGAAATGCTTGTTTCGCTATTCCGCATTTTTGGTGGCTGCCTATGCGGATGAAGAGATTAAGATTCCGGAATTTAATGATGCCCTGATTCCTACAGGGGATGAGCTGAAGAAAACCAAGAAAGAAGTTGCCCTGCTTCAGGAAAAACTGTTGGAGCTGGAGGAAATGCGTGAAAGGGAGCGACTAGCTTTGAAAGAAAAAGAGGCTGCCAATGAATTGTTGCGGATCAATAATTTAAAGCACCAGCAGCAACTCAGTGAGCTCAGAAAAGCCAGGGAAGTGAAAGCCATTCCCGAGGCCATGCCCACAAGTCCTTCAGAAGCTTTTACGCGTCAGCAATACGTAGATTATGCCTTAAGAGATGCCGGGTGGAAGGTCTTGAGAGATGGGTATGAGTTGGAGTATGAGGTGAGTGGCATGCCTCTGTCCACCAATCCTACAGGTGTCGGCTTTGTAGATTATGTGCTATGGAGTGACAATGGCTTGCCTCTTGCGGTAATCGAGGCAAAGAAAACAACGTTTAGCGCCAAAAAGGGCAGGCATCAAGCCACGCTTTATGCAGATTGCCTTGAAAAGAAATTTAAACAACGACCGCTAATCTATTATACCAATGGCTTTGATTTTTACCTATGGGATGATCAGTTTGCTCCCGATAGAAAAGTCAGCGGCTTTATGACCAAAGATCAATTGGAATTGGCCATTAGAAGGCGTGTGGAGCGGCTTGATCTCAGGGGTTTTAAAATAAACCCTGACATCACCGGCCGACCTTATCAAACAGAAGCCATACAGCGGGTGGCAGAAAATCTTTCCGTAATCAAAAACGGAAAATTGAAGCAAAGGCACAGAAAAAGCCTGCTTATCATGGCCACCGGTAGTGGGAAGACCCGAACATCTGCCTCCATTGTAGACATGATGGTGAAGTGCAATTGGGCCAAAAGGGTGCTTTTTTTAGCCGATAGAAATGCACTGGTTACCCAGGCAAAAAACGCTTTTACCGAACACCTGCCTGACCTAACGGGCATTGACCTGACCAAGGAAAAAGAAAACGATGCCACCAGACTGGTTTTCTCTACTTATCCCACCATGATCAACCAAATCGATAAAGCCAAAGATGGGGAAGGTAGGTTTTATGGAGTCGGGCATTTTGATTTGATCATTATCGATGAGGCCCATCGGTCAGTTTACCAAAAGTACCGGGCCATTTTCCAATATTTTGATGCCTTTTTATTGGGCTTGACGGCCACTCCCAAAAAAGATGTGGACCACAATACGTATGAACTTTTTGATATTGAAGACGAGGATCCAACCTTTGCCTATGAGTTGAAGGAGGCTGTTAATGATGGTTTTTTGGTGCCACCAAAAGCGATCAGCGTACCGCTAAAATTTATGCGGGAAGGGATCAAATATGCAGAGCTGTCCGCAGAGGATAAGAAGGAGTATGAGGAGATGTTTGGTGATCCGACCAATGAAGAAGCAGAAGCGGGGATAGACAAAAGCCAATTGTACAAATGGTTGTTTAATTCCAATACCGTGGATCAGGTACTTTCTCATTTGATGACTTCTGGAATTAAAGTTGACGGCGGGGATAAAATTGGAAAGACCATCATCTTTGCCAAGAACCACCAGCACGCTATTTATATAGAGGAACGATTCAATAAGAATTACCCTGAATATTCAGGTAAGTTTTGCAGGGTGATTGACAACCAAACAGAAAAAGCCCAGGACCTCTTAGAGCGTTTTGTGCTTAACAAGGAGGTGAAAGAGCCGCAAATAGCCATTTCTGTGGACATGATGGATACAGGGGTAGATGCGCCACGAGTGGTGAATTTGGTGTTTTTTAAACCAGTTAGGTCAGTAGTAAAGTTTTGGCAGATGGTAGGGCGTGGAACCAGGCTTAGGCCGAACTTATTTGGTCCGGGACAGCATAAAGAAAGCTTTCTGATCTTTGACTATTGTGAGAATTTCGAATTTTTTGAAGTCAACCCGGAGACGAGTGGAGGATCGGTTGGTTTATCTTTGACCCAGCAAGCCTATCAGTTGAGACTTGACTTAGCTCTTGTGCTTCGCCAGTCCAACAGTAAACCCGAAAATGAATTTGCAGAAACCTTAATCGATTTGCTTCATTCCCAGGTGGTTGCTTTGAATGACAGTAATTTTGTAGTCAGGCATCACTTGGAATATGTAGAGAAGTACAGGAAAAAGGAAGAATGGATGGATATTGGTCCTTCCAAATTACAAGAAATAGCAGAACATATTGTCCCTCTGCTTAGCCCAGACGAAAGTGATCATGTTTCTGCGCGAAGTTTTGATGTGTTGATGCTCAATTATGAGTTGGCACTTAAAGGGGGGCGAATCACGGACAAATATGAAAACAGACTTACTACTGCCTGCCGGGTATTGGAGAAGAAGCGGAATATACCCTTAGTTGAAGCCGGAATGCCCACCATTAAAAAGGTGCTGACGGAAGGCTACCTGCAGCAGGTGAATGTGGTTAATTTGGATGAAGTGCGGGTGGCACTGCGAGAATTAATGCAGTTTATGGATGAAATAGACCAGCCTGTTATCGAGACACATTTCGAGGACTACCTGGATCTCTCCAAAATTGAAGAAAGGGACATTATCCGGGACAGTACGCTTGAACCCTACAGAAGGAGGGTAGAGCGTTATTTAGAAGCGCACAAGGATCATTTGGTGATTAGTAAAATCAAAAATAACCAGCCCATCACTGCGGCAGAGCTCGTGCAGCTCCAGGCAATCTTCTTTAATGCCGAAGAGGTAGGTTCTAGAGAAGAATTTGAAGAAGAAAGTAAGGGGAAAACCCTGGCTTATTTTATAAGGGAGTTGATAGGTTTAGATAAAGAAGCGGTACAGTCTGCTTTCGCAGAATTTATCCAGCAGCATAACTTTAATGCCGCACAGATCAAATTTTTAGATTTGATCATTGGGTATTTGACTCAGAATGGAGTGATTGACAAAAGAGCCCTATTCGAATCACCTTTCAAAGATATAAATGACAGCGGGCCATTTGGCTTGTTTGATGATGCACAGGTGACCAAGATTATCAGTATTTTGGATAGGATCAATGGGAATGTGGATGCGGGGTGAGAGATCTTGGTAAAAAACGAAAAGGTTTTTATTCCATATGACCTTTCGAGTGACATCCACTCTAAAATTTAAGATTAATGCCCTTTTTTACCAAAATAAACTTTAGTCGGGTGACAGGAAATGAATTGTAGGCAGAATTTTAATTTACGACTAAAACTGCATTTTTGATTTCATCAGCCAATTGGTGCAAGGTTTCCTCTATCCGCTTAGCCTGACTGGCTGAGGGGTTTTTAACTCCGGAAACGTACTGTCTAAGTAAAGTGGGATTCATGCCGGCATGTTTGGCCACATTGGATATTTTTAGAAAATCAAAATGGGCAAACAAAGCGAATATGTCGTATGAATAAGTAAACACTACAGTATTTGGGTCTACACCTTCAAAGTCTTCCAAAAGTTTTTTGATTTTGTTTTCTAAATCTGCCACTGTGGAGGCACTGTCTGTGATCAGGTTGTCATTATAGGTAACCCTTCCCCACAATTCTTTTTCTTGATGTTCGATTACCAAGTCGATTTTTACAGTTTTCATATTTACGATTTTAAGACTTTATACAAATTATAACCATTGCAACTGAGACTATTTTAGTCCTGCTTGCTTTAGAATAGAATTTAAGGTTCCTTTAGGAATGTCGCCCCCGTGCATGGGGATTGTTACTTTACCCTGTTTATCCGGGTGAATCATCTGTTTATGGCTTCCTTTCTGAGATTTTACGGTCCAGCCATCATTTTTAAGAAGTTTAAGTAACTCTTTAACCTTCATCGTATGAAGGTAACAAAATAGATACCTGTAAACAAGTGAGTAGGTATCTATTTTGCTACTTGTTATATATATAAAGCAAAAAGTAGAGTGGAGAAAGGCTAACAGAGCGTGGTTGAATAAATCAAGTGCCATTGCATTTAGGGTTTTAGATGCTTTGGAGGAAAAGGGGTGGAAGAAAAACCGTCTTGCTAGAGAATTGGGCGTATCTCCGCAACAAGTGAGTAAGTATGTAAAAGGTGAAGAAAATTTCAAGCTTGAAACAATTTGCAAGCTTGAAACAATTTGCAAGCTTGAAAACGTACTTGGAGTTGAATTGATTACAGTTTTGCAGGAAGATCAGGAAGTAAAGCAAAAAGAGCATTAGAATATAAGGAATAACAAGCTAAGATTAAGTTTACCTCTACAAACGAAAAAACCCCTTCAGATTTGCATCTAAAGGGGTTTCGTGTACCCAGGGCCGGAATCGAACCGGCACGCCCGAAGGCATTGGTGTTTGAGACCAACGCGTCTACCAGTTCCGCCACCTGGGCAATTGTGGTAATTCCCATTCCTTGCTGAATGGGATGCAAATATGTGCAAAGAATTTTTTACAAACAAATATTTTATCTGCTTGAAGAACTCTTTTTTTTATTTTTTTATAGCCTATCAGGCCTTCCTTCTGACTATTAGTTGATTAATCAATTGGCAATTAAAAAATTAAACTTCAAAATTAACCAGAATAGGACTGTCATACCTCATGCCTAATAAATCTGCCCCATGACCATGGTTGATCCCGATTTCTAATAAACCTAGACTATTGAAGAAGGCCCAGCAATCTCCTGGCTCTACCTCATCGTAATTGGTTTGAAGTTGATGTACAGATTCCCTTCCAAAGACAATCTCAAATTTACCTGGATTTAATTTATCAAAAACGTCCTTAGGGATATTGGTGATCAAATTGCCATAGATGTCTACCCGAAGTACATAACCTACAATTTGCTTCTTGCTCGCTTTGAAGTGGCGGCCCATCATTTTTTTTATGCTCTGCAAGGGACCTCCAAAATCATGTATGGCTGCCCCACTAGCTACCTTAGCTGCTATTGGAGCTAGAATGTCCTTCGCAGGGAAGGAACTGTTTTTTATATGTATGTCAGAAAATTTAACAATTATTCCTGGATCATGGTCCGCAAGCATACTCAATACACCATTGTTTGGACCTATGAAAATATGTTCGTTTAATTTTATTCCTATATAGCCGTCGGTAATGCTACTTGTGGTATTTAAGGCTACCAAATGAACAGTTCCCTTTGGGAAATCGTTAAAGGTAGAGCGTAGTAAAAAAGCAGCATGGGCAATATCGTATAGGGCAATATCATGGCTAATGTCTACAATAGACAATTGGGGATTGATGGACAGCATTTTGGCTTTGACTACTGGTACATAGTAGTCTGAGTTTCCAAAATCCGAAATGAATGTTACCAAAGCCATATAAGTAAGTCAATTAAAAATTCGTACTTTTGCGTTAAGGATGCACAAAAATAGGTATTTTTAATTTGTTTTTAGAATTAGCTAAACAGAAGAAAATATATTGGTAGAAAAAGTCATAACATTGGAAAATATTTCCCTCCTAGACTTCCTAGGATCGGAAAACGAAAATATCAGGCAGATTTCTGCGGCCTTTCCGCAAAGCAAAATTGTTTCCAGAGGCAATGAAATAAGAATCAAAGGACAAGCACCAGAGATTCTGAAAATTAATGATATCTTAAATATGCTTCTTGAGCATTTTAACAGGTACGGTCAGATGACTCCGGAGAATGTGAAAGAGTACATTGAGTTGGAAGGTACGCCAAAGGTGAAGGCTGAGAGCAACAATTCCATTATTCTCTACGGGAATAAGGGAGTGATCGTCAGGCCAAAATCACCGAATCAGAAAAAACTTGTAGACTCCTCATTTAAAAATGACCTTGTCTTTGCTTTAGGTCCCGCAGGTACGGGAAAAACATACATTGCTGTAGCGCTTGCTGTTAGGGCGCTTAAAAACAGGGAAGTAAAAAGAATAATAATTACCAGACCTGCAGTAGAGGCTGGTGAAAACTTAGGTTTTTTACCTGGTGATTTGCAGGAAAAATTGGACCCTTACTTGAGACCTATATATGATGCTTTGGGGGATATGGTGCCTACTGAAAAATTAAGGTTTTATCAGGAAAATAGGGTGATTGAAATAGCGCCTTTGGCTTATATGAGAGGAAGGACCTTGCATGATGCCTTTGTCTTGTTGGATGAAGCCCAGAACACCACGTCTGAACAAATCAAAATGTTTCTGACTCGAATGGGGCCTAACTCAAAAGTAATCATCACTGGTGATCAATCTCAGGTAGATCTTCCTTCCCGTCAAAAATCCGGCCTTAGTGAGTCGCTACGGATTCTCAAAGGTGTCAAGGGGATTGGTGTGGTGAAGCTTTCTGGAAGCGATGTGGTAAGACATAAACTTGTGAAGTCTATAATAGAAGCTTACGAGAAAAATGAAGTTGAAGCCCGTCCAACCAAATGAATTTAGCAGTTAGAAAAATTACAGATAAGCACTTATTGGAGAAAGCTTTTCAAATCAGGAATCTTGTGTTTGTCAAAGAACAAAAAGTAGAAGCCGACGAAGAGTTTGACGAGCATGAAAATGCAGCCATCCATTTCATAGTGCAAGATGGTGATTTGGCTGTAGGAACAGCAAGGTGGCGCTTTACAGATAATGGCGTTAAACTTGAAAGGTTTGCCGTATTAAAGGAATATAGAGGGCATGGTGGTGGAGGAATGTTGGTAAAAGCAGTCCTTGATGATGTCTTGGCCAATCCATTAAGTAAGAATAAAACGATATATTTGCATGGTCAAGTGACTGCCTCAGGTTTGTATGAAAAATTTGGATTTGTGAAAAAGGGTGACCTTTTTGTGGAATGCAATATCGATCATTACCTGATGCAGTACATGCCAGGATAATAATTTTAAACAGAAGTATTTACGTTAAAGCTAACAGTTTTTTATGAGAAATTTTATAGGTGCGTTGGTATTGATAGTGGTTGTGGTTTCTGGTAGTTTTCAGGCAAATGCACAGTCCTTTGATGATCCCCAACTTCCGGGAAATGAAATCAAATTGAATATTTTTAATACTATTTTTATTGGTTCATTGGAATTGGGTTATGAGCATTTCTTGGATCGCAACCAATCCATTGGTTTTGGAATGACCTTTATGGATCGATTTGCCTATGTGTCAGACAGTGGTGAAGGACAAGATTTTAAATCAACTAGTGTTACCCTGGCTTACAATTATTATTTTGTAACTGAATCTAATCCGTCAGGGATTTATGTGTTCCCTTTTCTGAAATACAGAGGAGGATCCTTTACTGAAAAATTTGATAACAATGATATTGTAGAAACTTCTCTCAATAGCTTTATTATTGGATTTGGTGGAGGTTACAAGTGGGTGCATAACGACAAGTTTGCTTTGGGGCCTTATGTTAGCATTGCAAGAGGTTTCAACAGTGATGTTTCCGATCGTTTCGATCCAGTAGAATTGAATGCCGGGTTTTCTGTAGGATTCAGGTTTTAATTGACTGATTTACAGTGCTGAAATACTTGGATTTATTTTTATTTTATTGATTTTAAGATTAAAGTTGGTTAAATTCTTCCCTGGAACATTAGTTTGTGTAATGGTCCTGGGAAAGAATAAGTGACAGGCGCAATCGTTTAATGTCACTTTTATCGCTTATAACAGTGAATTTTTACTGTAATAATTTGCTATCCAGAGGGCTTTGTTCATGCTTTTTGTTTTGTCATGCCTCTTGGGTTGATGCTTAAGCGGGCTTTGTCTACAGTCATGTAGATAGGCGGGGCTTCTGAATGGTCTGTTCAGAGGGTAATGTTTGCGGTAGATTTTTGCCAATTTTCTTTTCAAATCATGAAATTCAATGAATTTCCTTTTATTAGGTATACTGTTTTTTTTATTTTTGGAGTTCTATTGTATCCCCAAACTCGGGAGTTTATAGGGCCTTATTTACTACCAGGTTTGTCGCTTTTTTTTGGGGCTTACCTTGTACTAACCTTTGCCTATAAGCCTGAAAGAAAGCTTTATTTTCAAATTTCCCTACCTGTTCTTGCCTATTTGTGTTTGACTTTTTTAGGGATGTTTGTGGCTTCAACCAAGGATGTGGATTTGATGCAGGAGCATCTGATTCATTTCCCTGAGGTGAAAAATTACATTGCAGAGGTGCAGGAGGCGGATCAAGTCAAACCTAATAGTTTTGGGAATATGCTTGTAGTTTATGCAGTAGAAACAAGCGATGGTTGGCATCCTGCAAGTGGGAAAATTCAAATTTACCACCAATCTCCTGAACCATTGCTTCCTGAGACTACCTTATTGGTAAGTGGCCATCCACAAATAATTACTGCTCCCTCCAATCCTTCCATGTTTGATTATTCTGCTTACATGGCAAGGAAAGACGTTTATTTCAGTCAATTTATAGGGACAAGTTTCAAGGTGTTATCAGTGCCTGAAAAGGCTTCATGGTCTTCAAGGATCATTGCTTGGCGACAATACCTTGGGGATAAAAAAGTGTCCTATATTAAAGATCCTTACGCTGTTCAAATTGCTACGGCCTTATTAATAGGGCAAAAGCAAGACTTGGATGACAATTTGAGAGAAGCTTATGCAACGGCTGGAGCCATGCATATATTAGCTGTTTCAGGATTGCATGTTGGGATTATCTATGGTTTCTTTTTTTTAATGTTCAAGCCAGGGAAGAAAAAAGGACTAAAAAGAGCGCTCTATTTGGCTGTCATTGTGATGATCATTTGGTTTTATGCAATTCTTACCGGGCTTTCTCCTTCAGTACTTAGGTCTGCTACCATGTTTACCTTTATTTGTCTGGCCCAAATGAACTCCCGAAACCCCTCTATATTTAATCCTCTGGCACTTTCTGCATTGGTATTGTTGGTTTACGATCCCTTTTTGATTTATGCCGTAGGGTTTCAATTGAGTTATGTTGCCTTGCTGGGAATTCTATTGTTTCAACCATTGATAAGGAAGCTATGGCACCCTGAAAAGAAATGGCAGAGGTATCTTTGGGACATTACAAGTGTAAGTCTTGCTGCCCAGTTGACTACCTTTCCTCTTGCTATTTATTATTTTCATGTATTTCCTACCTATTTTATCTTTACCAACCTTTTGGCCATACCTTCAGCCTTTATTATCATGTCGTTGGGCGTTCCCTTTCTAATCTTTTCGAGCATACCTTTCGTGGCTTCTGTCTTAGGCTGGTTGATGGAGATGGCAATTCGTTTACTTAATTATGGGATTTTCGGGTTGCAAGCCCTCCCTTTTGCCAAAATGGATAAGTTGTACATGTCTTTAACTGAAATGTTACTGTTTTGGAGCATACTCTTTTTTCTTTTTCATTGGATAGAGGGTAGGAGAAAAACCCAAGTGCTAACCGTGCTTTGTTTGGTTTTTGTGCTGGGGGGATTTAGGCTTTATTTGACGATTGATAGGGTTTCAAACGACCAAGTGGTGATATATGATCTCAAGAATGGAGCGGTTTTGGACTATCTTTACAATGGTCAACTGTATTCAATAGATTGGGAAGCAGACTCGACTGAAATAAAGTTCAATGTGATTCCCCACAGAATTAAGAAAATGGGTATGCCTGTAAGTAAACTAGCTATGCTGAAAGAAGCTGATAATTATATAGTTGCCTTACCAGGTGGAAATACCCTTTGTCTGGATAAAGATACATTTCAACCAAAAGATTTGAACCATGGACAATTGTATTTCTGGAAAAATGGAAAATGGAGGAGTCATGATGAATACGATCCAAAAGAACCTTTTTCTGAGGGAGCCATTAAAATAACTTTCAACAATAAGGGTTCCTCCTTGTGATTGGGATTGATGAAGCGTAATTTGGATAAAAATTATTTACATGCCAAAGGACTTATAGCCGCAATATGGATAAGGTAGATACTTCAGCATTAGCCATCCTGAAAAAATATTTTGGGTACCAGGATTTCCGACCGCTTCAGGGGGAGATAGTTGCTGCCATAGCAGAGGGGAAAGATGCCTTGGTGTTGTTGCCTACAGGTGGAGGAAAATCAATTTGTTTTCAAGTACCTGCATTGATGCAAGAAGGATTGTGTCTCGTGATAAGTCCCCTAATTGCCCTAATGAAAGATCAAGTAGATCAATTGAAGAGTAGGGGGATTAAAGCCATGGCCATCCATTCAGGTTTGCATAAGAGAGAAATTGACACCCTTTTAGACAATTGCATATACGGTGACTATAAGTTTCTATACGTGTCTCCGGAAAGGCTTAAAACGGAGCTTTTCATAGAGCGATTTAAAAAAATGAATGTAAACCTCATCGCAGTGGATGAAGCCCACTGCATCTCTCAATGGGGTTATGATTTTAGACCTTCCTATCTGGAAATAGTCGATATTAGGGCTTTAGTTCCAAAAGTACCGATGGTCGCGCTTACAGCGTCGGCTACCCTTAAGGTAAGGGAGGACATCATGGACAAATTAGCGCTTAAAGAGCCATCTATTTTTGTCAAATCTTTCAAGAGAGATAATTTGTCTTACTCCGTTCGTTGGGCGGAAAATAAATTGGAGAAAGCAGTAGAAATTCTTCAAAAGGTGCCCGGCACTGCCATTATCTATACAAGAAGCAGGAAAGGGACCAAGGAAACTGCTCAGCACCTACAGCAGCTTGGGATTTCTGCAACCTATTACCATGCTGGTTTGAATCAGGGGATTAGAAATGAAAGGCAAATCAACTGGATCAAGGGAGAAGTACGCGTCATGGTGGCCACCAATGCCTTTGGTATGGGGATAGATAAGGCGAATGTACGTCTGGTTATTCATTTGGATCTCCCTGAGAATCTGGAAAACTATTACCAAGAAGCAGGAAGGGCAGGAAGAGATGGGATAAAGGCATTTGCTGTTCTTCTGGTTCGGGAAATGGACTGCATCTCTTTGGCCGAAATGGCAGAAATAGCATACCCTCCTGAGGATTTGCTAAAAAGAGTGTACCAATGCCTGGCAAATTATTACAGGTTGGCTGTAGGTAGTGCTCAAATGACAAGTTTTGACTTTGATTTTCTGGATTTTACCCGAGCCTATAATTTGGATGTTCCTCTTACATACAATGCCATAAAAGTTCTTCAAGAAGAAGCCTTTTTGCTTTTTTCAGAAAGTGTGTTCCTTCCCTCAACCTTGCATTTTCTGGTCTCCCAAAGCAAGTTGTATGAGGCGCAAATTGCTTATGCAAAGTTGGACCCTTTGATAAAGCTTTTGTTGAGGTTATATGGTGGAGAATTGTTTGTGAATTATATCCGAATTAAAGAAAGCAAAATAGCCCAATTGTTGAATACTACCGAGAAAGAGGTGGTTGGGATGTTGAAAAAAATGGATGAGCTTGGTTTGGTGGATTTTTCCGGAAAAAAAGATCAGCCTCAAATTACCTTTATTACACCAAGGCTTGACGCGGGATCTTTGCCTTTAAACAAAAAGCGAATAGGGGAAAGAAGAGCTCAGGCCATAGAGAAAGCCCAGAAAATCATAGAATATGCTAAAAACAATAAAATTTGTCGTACGCTACAGATTGTAAACTATTTTGGAGAGAAAGGTGATTTTTCCTGTGGTATTTGTGACAATTGTGTTCAAAATAAAAAAGAAAATAATAAGGCAATTGTCAGAAAAAAAATGATTGATAAAATACTTAAAACTTTAGCAGCAGGAGAGGCGTTTTCACTAAAGGAATTGTTTTCTGAGATCGGGGAAAATTTAGATGAATTTTCTGTAGGTTTGATTAGAGAATTGGAGGATGAGGGGTTGATTTCCACCGAAAAAAATGGTAAAATCAAAAAGAAATGAAATTTATTGAAGACTTAATAGGTAAACTGTTTACTGGTAATGCCAATCGGGCAGTTATTAGGGAGAATTTTACTCGCTCTGAAAATGAGGAGCAGGAAGTAATCTCCTGGTTGGCGGCGGAAGAAGGTGAGCAGGTGCTGAAAATGGTTTATGACAATTACCATTTGAAAAAAGCCGGGATTGTAAAGGAACCAGAAGTTCACCTATTTCATACTTCTTATGCCAATGGTTTTGCTGTTAGTTACGATTCACCATTCAATCCTGAAAATTTCCCTAAATTGTTTTTCGGACTTGGTTTGAGAACATTGGGTTTGGGGTACAGGATGGTAAGTATGGATCGTAAAATTGACGAGGTCAATGAGCAGGTGCGTACTACTGAAAAGCTGTATTATAAGCCTTTGGTTTCGGTGGACACCAGTTCGGATAAAATAGATCAACGCTATGGTAATGTAAGTATAGAAAAAATTTACCTTGACAATAAACCCAACTACCTGAAAGTTTTGGTGACCTTGTATTCCGATAGGCAATACCACGATGCCAAACCTTTTGACCAGTTTATGGATAAGTTATTCAAAGCAAATTAGTATATGGACAGAGAAAATCTAAAGTGCTTGATTGAAAATTACAGGACACCATTTGAGGAGGAAAAAGCCATGGTGCCTGCTTTTCTGGATCTTTTAAACGACCCAGACGCATTTAAAAGAGAAAGAAAAAAGGGGCATTTTACTGCCTCTGCCTGGATAGTCAATAAAAGGCGTACCCATACCTTGTTAACACTACATAGGAAACTTCAGCGATGGCTTCAATTGGGAGGGCATGCAGATGGAGATGAGAACCTTGTGGAGGTGGCACTCAAAGAAGCAAAAGAGGAAAGTGGCTTGCAATCTATTCAACTGGTAGACAAGTCAATTTTTGATCTTGATCGACATGTGATTCCTGAAAACAATAAAGAGGAAAGACATTTTCATTATGATGTTAGATTTCTTATTGAGGCTGAAATGGATGAACCACTGGTGATTAGTCCAGAAAGTAAAGACCTCGCTTGGATAGTTTTTGACATGACGGCCGAATTGGTTGGATTTAACGACTCGATATTGAGAATGCTAGAAAAAACCAGTAAATCTGAAATCCTGCTATAGGATCTAATCATGTCCTTGCTTTTTGTTTTAACCTTTTGTGGATTGTGCCCTAAGGAATCCTTATCTTTGCAAAAAAAAGTGTAATGCATAAAAATATATGGAGTAGCATCATAGCCCTATTTCTTCTTGTTTCCTGTCAACCAACTTCTGAGGAATTATTCGAAGCTGGCATTGGAGCCTTGGAAAAACAGGATTTTGATACCGCAATTGAGCACCTAAATAGATTGGTGGAAAACGATACGACACATGCTCCTGCATGGAATGCCAGAGGTGTGATCTTCTTCCAAACGGGTAAATGGGACGATGCAATAACATCCTTTTCCCGCTCGATTGAATTGGATGAAAATAATTACAAGCCTTTTTTTAATAGAGGGAATGTATACATGGAAAAAGAGGAGTATAAAAATGCTTTGATTGATTATAACAGGGCCAACGGGCTTGATTTTAATCAGGTGGATATTTATTACAATCGTGGATTGGCACTTTTGGGCCTAGAGATGTACGATGATGCCCTGATAGACTTCGACAAAGCCTTGCATGCTGATCCTCAGCAACCACAGGTATTGTTCAATAAAGCCAAAGCACTTCTGGGGAATAACGATCCTCTGAATGCCATTGCTACACTTGAAGAGTTGACGAAGATTGATACGAGAAATGGAGCTGCATTTTACCTATTGGGAGTGACTGAGATGAGCGCTTTGGGTAAAAAAGAGGAAGGTTGTGAGCACTTGCAGACAGCCCTTACCCTAGGTTATACTCAGGCTAAAGATTGGTTAGACGAATTCTGTAAAGAATAATGGCTGAGATTGGAAAAGACATTGAAAAATCGGCAGCTTTATTGGCATCAGGAGAACTCGTAGCCATTCCTACCGAAACGGTTTACGGTCTCGCAGGCAATGCCCTTGATGAAAAAGCCGTTGTACAAATTTTTAAGTCTAAAAACAGACCTAGATTTGATCCTTTAATTGTACATGTGGCCGGAATAGATCAGGTGTATAATTATGTGGAATCTATTCCAGAGGAGCTAAAAGCTTTGGCTGAAGCATTTTGGCCAGGACCCCTTACTTTATTGCTGACCAAGAAAAGCATAATTCCTGACTTGGTGACTAGCGGTTTGGGGAAAGTAGGGGTTAGGGTGCCTAATCATGCCCTTACCTTAAGCTTATTAGAGCGCTTAGACTTTCCTTTGGCTGCTCCAAGTGCAAACCCTTTTGGTTATATTAGCCCGACTAGTGCAAGCCATGTTCAGGATCACCTTGGAGATAAGCTGGCCTATATTTTGGATGGAGGTCATTGTGAAGTCGGTCTTGAAAGTACCATTGTAGGTATGGAGGAGGGACAGGTTATCATTTACCGTCTTGGCGGAATTTCAGTAAGTGCCATTGAAGAAATAGTAGGTAAAGTGCTTATTTTACCTCAATCAAGCAGTAACCCACAATCTCCCGGTATGCTAAAAAGTCACTATGCGCCAAGAAAACGCATGATTTTAGGTGATCTTGATGAGCTAATGCAACAGCATCAGTCTGAAAAGGGAGATTTTGCAATTCTTTCCTTTAAACGTTCCTTTTCCGATGTCCCAGCGTCCAATCAAGTGGCATTAAGTAGTTCTGGAGATTTTGATGAGGCAGCTAGGAATTTGTTTTCTGCAATGCGTCGACTTGACGAAACAGATACAAGCTTGATTCTAGCTGAAGAATTGCCCGAAATACACTTAGGGAAAGCGATAAATGACCGGTTAAGGCGGGCTGCTGCCAAATAAAATGTTTATTTTTGAAGATAATATTAAACCTATAACGCATGAACAATCGAATTAAAACAGTTGATAATGTTGATTTTAGTGGTAAAAAAGCACTTGTAAGAGTGGATTTTAATGTTCCTCTTGATGATCAATATACCGTCACAGACAACACTAGAATCGCTGCAGCTTTGCCAACGATCAAGAAAATCCTTAAAGATGGTGGATCGGTTATTTTAATGTCCCATCTTGGAAGGCCAAAATCCGGACCAGAAGATAAATTTTCTTTAAGACATATCGTTACCGAGTTGAATAAGGAACTAGGCTTGTCTGTAAAATTTGCTAAGGACTGCATTGGTAATGAGGCTACTCAATTAGCCACTAGCCTGAATGCTGGAGAGGTTTTGCTTTTGGAAAACTTACGTTTCCATAAAGAAGAAGAAAAAGGAGACAAGGATTTTGCAGGTAAATTGGCCAGTCTTGGTGATATTTATGTGAATGATGCATTTGGAACTGCCCATAGGGCCCATGCTTCTACAGCGATTGTAGCTGAGTTTTTTAACGATAAAGTGGCAGGTTATTTAATGCAGGCAGAATTAGAAAACGCCGAAAAAGTATTAGGAGAACCTGAAAGACCTTTCACTGCCATCATGGGTGGAGCTAAGATTTCGGACAAGATCCTACTTATCGATAAATTACTTGACAAGGTTGACAATTTAATCATTGGTGGAGGTATGTCTTATACTTTTGCTAAAGCCCAGGGAGGAACCATTGGAGATTCTTTGTTGGAAGAAGATAAAATGCCCCTTGCGCTGGAGCTTTTAGAAAAAGCCAAGCAAAAAAATGTAAATCTAATCTTGCCGGATGACACTGTTATATCTACTGACTTTGCCAATGACGCTGAGCAAAGTACAGCTAAAAAAGGACAAATTCCTGACGGTTGGATGGGATTAGATATTGGGCCTGAAACACAAGCTAAATTTGCCAACATCATTAAAGACTCTAAGACTATTCTTTGGAATGGCCCAATGGGAGTTTTTGAAATGAGTAGCTTTGAAAAAGGTACAAAGGCAATTGCCGAAGCAGTTGTTGCGGCTACTGAAAATGGATCCTTTACGCTTATTGGCGGTGGTGATTCCGCTGCAGCTGTTAATAAGTTTGGCTATGGTGAAAAAGTGTCTTTCGTATCTACTGGTGGTGGTGCCTTGCTTGAATTGATGGAAGGTAAAGTGTTGCCAGGAGTAAAAGCTTTAGAACCCTAAGTTTTAATCCGAACTATGCAATTGAATTCCTGTTAATTAAGGATGGCTACTGCATAGTTCGGTTATAATTTTATCTTTTATTTGAGCGTTCCTTTTATAAGAATAAGGGAGAAATACCGTTAGAATTATAAACAATAGCTCCTTATTAAAAGTGTTAATGCCTTTGCCAGGTTTGATTAGCATTTGAATTATGTCCATAGAAATTCAACAACTTTCAAAAAGTTATGGGGGCCAGTTGGTTCTCGATAATGTCAGTTTTCAAGCGAATCCTGGACAGGTGTTGGGTTTTTTAGGACCAAATGGTGCTGGTAAGTCTACCACTATGAAAATCATTACAGGTTTTCTTCAGGCTGACTCCGGTGAAGCATTGGTCAACGGCATTTCGGTAAAAAAGCATTCCCGAATTATTAGCAAATTGATAGGGTATTTGCCTGAACACAATCCTTTGTATGAGGAAATGTATATCCCCGAATTTTTATCCTTTATAGGTGGACTTTATCAGATGAAGAGAAATGTTCGCAATGAAAGGGTGAAGATTGTGATGGAGCAGTGTGGGCTTAGCCATGAGCGGCACAAGAGAATAGGTAACTTGTCTAAAGGTTACAAACAAAGGGTTGGCTTGGCAAAGAGTCTGGTACATGATCCTGAAATAATTATTTTAGATGAGCCAACTACCGGTTTGGATCCCAACCAATTGGTGGAAATCAGGCATCTAATTAAAGAAATTAGCAAAAACAAAACGCTTATTTTAAGTACCCATATCATGCAGGAGGTTGAAATCCTATGTGATAAGGTAGTCATTATCAACAAAGGCAAACTGGTGGCGCAAGATTCACTTCAAAACCTGAAAGCCAGTACTGGAAAATCCATAGTTTTACTGGAAACTGAGGAAACCATAAAGGACAATTGGTTAACAGGGCTTTCTTTTAGTGCCCTGGATAGAAAAAGGCCAGGCTTGCTGGCCCTAACTTGCAAGGATCCTAAGAAATTAAGAATTGAGCTTTTCGAGATGATACAAAAACATAACCTGAACTTGGTGAGTATTAGCCAGGAAGAAATAAACTTGGAATCTGTCTTTTATAGCTTAACCAAAAGTTAGAGAGATGTGGAGCCTGTTTATAAAGGAAGTCAATGCTTTTTTTAGTAACCTTTCAGCCTACCTGATTACCTCTGTATTTTTAATTTCATTGGGTTTGATAGTGTGGGTGTTTCCAGGTACAAGTGTGCTGGAATATGGTTATGCAGATCTTGAACCCTTGTTTAGTTATACCCCCTTTGTTTTCATTTTCTTACTGCCAGCCATTACCATGAGGATGGTTGCTGAAGAAAGAAAAACGGGTACTTGGGAGTTGCTTAAAACTTCCCCATTAAACAGTTCTCAGATAGTTATCGCCAAATACTTTGCTGCCTTGGCGCTTTTATTTTTCTCTTTAATCCCAACATTGATTTATTATTTCAGTATCGTCCAACTTGGAGATACTATAGGGAATATTGACAGTGCGGGGTTCTTTGGTGCTTATATTGGTTTGTTTTTGGTAGGCGCACTATTTGCATCTGTTGGGCTTTTTAGTTCCTGCATTACTTCCAATCAGATCGTTTCTTTCGTAATAGCAGTGTTCATTTCCTTCTTGTTGTATGGTGGGATAGGAGCGATGGCATCGCTTACTTCAGGTGATTTGGCTGTTTTGTTGGAAGGATTGGGTACCGATTTTCATTATGAACAAATGGGGCGAGGTGTTATTGTCTCCGAAAATATTTATTACTTTTTGGGAATGATACTTACCTTTTTGGTGTGTTCTTGGGTTTTGATCAATAGGGATGAATAGAAATTACAAGTCCCTTTTGTATGGGGCAATCGCTTTGGTGCTGATATGGTTTTCAGTTGCTAATCTGGAAAGATGGTGGTCTTTCAGGTTGGACATGACTGAGGAGGGTAAATACAGTATAGGGCAGGCTACTCTGGACGTACTGGAGGAGATGGACGGACCATTGGAAATAGATATTTTATTGGTTGGGGATGATCTTCCTCCTGGGATGAAACGCTTCCAGAGAAATATAGAGCAGACATTGAAGACTTTTCGCTCTTATAGTAGAGAAGATATAACAATCAACTATTTGGATCCATTGCAAATGGTCGCTGAGAAAAGTGAGGCCTATATTTTAAAAATTTCAGATTATGGAATTAACCCTACCAATTTGCATAGCAACCAGAATGGAACCCAGTCTACTCAACTTATATTTCCGGGGATTGTTCTTCGTTCTCCCTCTAAAGAAACGGGTGTGCTATTGTTGAAAGGGGAACTTGGAATGGGGCCAGAAGAAACACTTAACCTCTCTATTGAAAACCTTGAATTTGAAATCAGCCAAGCGATTAAACGTTTGTACACTAGAGACAAGCGTGCCATTGGAATAGTTATTGGTCAAGGTGAAATGGCTGAGGATGAGGGGTATGGAATGGTGGAAGCGCTAAATGAAGATTTTGAGGTATATAAAGTTCCTTTTGGCCAAGCCAAAAGTGTGGAGGATCTACTGACATTTGAGGTGTTGATAGTGGCAGGTCCCAAGTCCGCTTATGGAGAGAGGGAAAAATACCTGCTCGATCAATTTTTAATGTATGGAGGTAATATACTGTTTATGCTTGATCAGATGGCGGTAAACATGGAAGAAGCAGGAGGTAAGGGAACAGTGGCTATGCCTTTTGATACCGGTCTGGATGATCTATTATTCCGCTATGGTGTGCGCATAAATAAAGATCTTGTTCAGGATTTGAATTTCGGTTACTTCCCGGTGGTTTCAGGTGAGTTTGGTAACCAGCCTCAAATTGTACCACTTCCCTGGCCATTTTATGTGCAGGCAGGAAAAATGGCAAGTCACCCTATTTCCAAAGGCTTGGATGTGGTTCAGTTTCGTTTCGTGAGTACGATTGATACTGTAAAAGCAGAACTTGTAAAAAAGACTCCTTTGATTTTCTCCAGCAATTATAGCAAAAGGCAAAGCGCTCCTGTTCGTGTAGCTTTTGTAGACATGGCAAACGAACCTGATGTCAAATCCTTCAATAGTGGAAGTCTTCCATTGGCATATTTACTAGAAGGACAATTCACTTCATTCTTCAAAAATCGTTTTGTACCGGAAGAATTTGATAAAAATAAGTTTTTACCAGAAAGCAAAGGAGGGAGAATTCTTGTTTCCGGAGATGCAGATGTGATAAAAAGTTGGATACAGCCCCAGGAAGAACAACCGCTTCCACTAGGTGTCAATCCCTTTTCCGAAAGTAACACTGCAAACAGAACTTTTTTACAAAACACAGTTAATTATATGGTGGCCCCAACAGGCATAATCGCTAGTAAGACCAAAAGTTTTGAGATTAGACCATTAAATAAAGTTAAAATTAAACAGCAGAAATCCATGTGGCAGTTAATCAACATTGTGATTCCTGTGTTGGTAGTTGTGCTTATAGGCTGGATTAGACAGGTTTTCAGGAAAAGGAAATACGCTAAATGAAAAGAATAAAAACCATTATTGGAAAATCAAATTAATTTTATCCTATCAAATCAAAACCTAATGAGGGCATTTGTAATTTTATTTATAACTTTACCCTGTTAAATCCATCGAAATTAAAATTTGTGTCTCATTTGCTTAAAAGCAATGACTAAAAACGCTAAATTTGGCTTTACGGAATTGTATCGTGGATTCTACGATAATTTTTAATGTGACTGAATTAAAAAAACCATACATATGAAATTTATTGTTTCTTCTTCCTCACTTTTGAAGCATCTCTCCGCAATAAATGGGGTGGTAACAACCAATCCTGTTGTGCCTATCTTAGAGAACTTTCTTTTTGAAATATTGGACAGCAAGCTTACGGTTACAGCTTCTGATTTGCAAACATCCATGATGACAGAAATTGAGGTGGAGGCAAAAGAAGACGGCAATATTGCAGTCCCTGCAAAAATATTGATCGAAACACTTAAAAACCTTCCTGAACAACCAGTAACCTTTAGTATTGACAAGGAAACCTATAGTGTGGAAATCAGTTCCGACAATGGACGTTATAAATTGGCAGGAGAAAATGCAACGGACTTTCCTCGAATTCCTAGTGTTACCAATGCCTCTACAGTAGAAATGTCAACCGATGTTTTGAGTAGTGCGATTGCTAATACCATTTTTGCTACAAGTAATGATGAGTTAAGACCTGCTATGACAGGGGTGTTTATCAATCTAAGTAGCACCAATACTACATTTGTTGCCACTGACGGACATCGATTGATTCGATATAGAAGAGTGGATATAGCCTCCCCTGAAGCTACAAGCATTATCGTGCCAAGGAAAGCTCTCAACCTATTGAAATCAACACTACCTACTGAAAATGTACCAGTAAGTGTTGAATTTAACACCAGTAACGCCTACTTTAAGTTCAATAATATCAAGATGATCTGTAGGTTAATCGATGAGCGTTTCCCAGATTATGAAAATGTAATTCCTGCGGACAATAACAACGATATGGTGATCAACAGACAGGAGTTTTTAGGCTCCCTAAAGAGGATTGCTATCTACGCCAATAAAACCACACACCAGGTTAGATTGAAGCTTACAGGTAGTGAATTACAGATATCAGCTGAAGATTTGGACTTCTCAAACGAGGCCAATGAAAGATTGTCATGTGAACACGAAGGTGAAGACATCGAAATCGGATTCAATGCTAAATTTTTGGTAGAAATGCTAAACAATATTTCAGCTAAAGAGGTGACATTGAAGTTTAGTGCACCAAACAGAGCGGGTTTGATTCTTCCTTCAGATTTAAATGAGAACGAAGATATTCTGATGCTGGTTATGCCAGTGATGCTAAGCAATTACGTATAAGAATTTCATCGTTAAAGTTATAGTAAGCCCGGTTTTAACCGGGCTTTTTTTTTTGCCATTTTTTTTATTCACTACAAAATAGGGGGATTTCCAAGCAATAAACTTTAACCCGAAATATGCAATAGACATTCTATTACGTGCTGAAATGGCTTTAAAATCAGCCACTTCGTTGCTGTTTTCAATTTCACCATAGCGGTGCTATGCTAAAATCTCCAAACAGTCTGATTTTTTTGCGATTGCAACACTTCCCGTAAACACGGGACAGGCTATTACGAACCCTATTCCATAATCCGGGTTTAATTTCGAATTCTTGGTCAATACTCATAAGTAAAATTTTTTCCACTTTGTGGAGTTTAGCATGGAATTTGAACTTTTTCATTAAAATTTAGTGTAAAATTAAACCAACTATTATTATGAGTAACTTATCAGGTAAAAAAATAGCTTTAATTACAGAGAATGGATTTGAAGAAGTAGAGTTTACCTCTCCTAAAAAAGCTTTGGAAGATCAAGGCGCTACAGTGGAAGTGATTTCTCCAAATTCAGGGAGCGTCAAATCCTGGAATGATGGTGACTGGGGAAGTGATTTTAAAGTAGATAAAACATTTAATGAAGCCAATTCGGATGAATACCACGCCGTTTTAATTCCTGGTGGAGTAATTAATCCAGACAAATTACGCAGGAATAAGGAAGCTGTTCAGTTTATTAAGGATTTTTTTGCTAAAGGTAAACCAGTCGCTTCAATTTGTCATGGACCACAGGTGTTGATAGAGACAGGTGCATTGGCTGGAAGAAAAATGACTTCTTTTCCGTCGATTAAACAAGACCTAATCAATGCAGGTGCAGAATGGTACGATCAAGAATGTGTTTGCGATCAAGCATTGGTTACTTCCAGATCCCCTGAAGATCTTGAGGCTTTCAATAAGAAAATAATTGAAGAAATAAAGGAAGGTAAGCATGAAGGTCAAAAAACACTTTAATTCATTATTTATCATAATAAAGTCAATAACAAGTTGGAACTTATCTTCCAACTTGTTATTGACTTTTTGTTATTTTGAGGATGTGAGAATTTTTAAAATCTTTTGTTTCACACTTTTTATTTTCAGCCTCAGTTCTTGTCATACTGAGAAACTTTTCAATAATCAGAATCCATATGAATCCTATGTAAAAGCTTTGGATAAGGCTGGTCTGCAAGATTATTCATTGGCCAAGACTTGGATTAAAAATGGTAAAGTACCTATTGATTTTAAATTAAGCACTCAAGAAATCCCTCATTCTGAGATGACCTATTTTGATCCTGGGAAAGCTGAGGCTTTATTTTGGCAGTACAAAGTAGAAGAAGGTAGTCAGGTAAATATCAATGCCCAAATGCTCAGTGATACCACATCCATATACTTCCTAGATGTGTTCAGGAAGACGAGTAATGGTTATACTCAAATTTATTTTTCTAATGATCACCGAAGTTTGGCTTATACCGTAAAGGAAGATGGTGAGCATCTTCTCAGAGTGCAGCCTGAGTTGCTAGAAGGAGGAATGGTTGTTGTAAATATTGATGTCTCCGGTTCCATTACTTTTCCGATTTCGGAAATGCATTCAGGTCAAATTGCTAGTTTTTGGGGAGATGCCAGAGCTGGCGGGTCAAGGCGACATGAAGGTGTAGATGTATTTGCCAAAAGAGGAACACCAGTATTAGCAGTAGCAAGGGGAAGGGTGAGTAAAGCAGGCCAAAACCGACTTGGAGGAAATGTGGTCTGGCTTAATACTGGACGCTATATTTATTATTATGCTCACCTTGATAGTCAGTTTGTTCAGGCCGGGCAAAGAGTTAAACTGGGAGATACTTTGGGTACTGTGGGAAATACAGGCAACGCCAGAACCACCTCTCCACATTTGCACTTTGGAGTTTACTCGCGAGGAAGAGGTGCGAAAAATCCTTTACCTTTCTTACAGTCTCTAGAAAAAAGTATTCCAATTGTAGCTTCTGACAGTGTGTTATTGAAAGAAAAAGGTGTGTTTTTAGCTAAGAGCGGGAATTTACGTGCCTCACCAAACCTTAGTTCTAAGGTTATTTCTAGTTATCCCAATGAAACCTTATTTGATGTTTTAGGTAAAAGTGGGGATTGGTTTAGAATTAAGTTGCCAGATCATACCATTGGTTATGGCCATAAATCAATTCTCAACCTTTCTGAAAATAACCTCGGGGAAATTGAAGTGAAATCTTCTGACTTGGTATTCGATAGTTGGAATAGATCAGTTTCACTTCCATCCACCTATTTTGTGGGCAATGCAGAAGTACTAGGTTACTTTAATAACATGTTGCATGTCAGGTTAAAAACTGGGCCTGAAATATGGTTGCTAGCAAGGTAATTTAAAATTACCTGTATTTTCTCCGCTATTTCAGGCCTCTGAGTTTAATATTAATCAATGGAGATGCGCTATTTCTTTACTACTTCAACATTTGTAAACCAAATGATCTTTTCTCCATTTTGCATTCGGTGATCAAGGGCTATTTTGATTCCACCGAAATCTTTTTCATTCTCCCAAGTAAATGCCCTACCTTCCGCGGCATTTCCTTTTCTGAAAACCCATTCTTTGATGATTTTATTTTCGTCTACATAAACATCATAGGCATCACCCGGAGTATAACCATCTTCATTATTGTAAAGTACAGTGAGTTTAGTGGTAGGAGTGCTATTGATTGGCGAGGTTTGGTCTTCCGTTATTTCAGTTGTGAACCCTTTGTCCCAAGCCAATTGAAATGGATACAATAGCCAATACTTGTCATTGATGAATTTATGGTCAATGTCTTTGATTTGATCCGTTTTTTCAGAAAGAAGATAAGTGGCACTAGTGTCAGCATCGGAATAAGAGACTTCACCTTTAACAAGATCCCACTCCCAATCCCTAACCATTACTGTTGCACTGTCTCTCCTTACATTCCAAGTGTAGGAGATGGATTGGACATCATCCAATTGGTCGAAGCCATAAGCATGCGCGATTTGCATAGGTAGATCATTAATTGCTGCTTTTTTTTCAGTTTCACAACTTAGGAGTATAAACAAAGAGAACAATATTGGGGATAGGGTCTTTTTCATTTTTTTAAGTTTTGGTCGGTTTATTCTAATATAATCAAAAAACACCATCTACTGTAATAGGGCATTCTTTTTATTAATTTTTCTGAAGCCATTGGTACTTTTTCCCTGGATAAGCCTTGATAAAGCCAAGAAATTCCAAGTTGAGCAATTTGACAGCAAGAGTGCTGATAGGTAATTTTAAATCGTGACTAAGCCAATTTACTTCTACTTCCTTTTTGTCAAATATTCTTTCCATGATTTTGGCCTCAAGTGGATCGAGTAAAGATAGGTCGGGTAAAACTTGCTTGGTTGAAGACTGCGTGGCATCCATGTCCCATGATAGAGAATCAACAATTTCTCTGGAGTTCATATAAATACCGGCTTTCATGTTTCTAATCAGGTCATTACACCCTTCGCTGAATTTTGACTGCAGGTTCCCAGGGACCGCAAATACTTCACGGTTATAGCTATATGCGATCTCTGCTGTAATTAAAGCACCTCCTTTTTTTGCAGCTTCGACCACTACAAGGGCATCCGACATTCCTGCAATAATGCGATTTCTTTGCGGGAAATTACCGGGGTTCATCTCAGTACCAAGCTTATACTCACTAAGTAAGCCACCGTTTTCCATCATTTGTTCAGCTGTTTTTTTATGGGTGGAGGGGTAGATGGTGTTTAGGTCGGAGCCCAAAACACCTATGGTAGGCAGTTCTCTGGAAATAGCTGCCCTATGCGCTTCTACATCAATTCCATAAGCCAAACCACTGATAATTGTAGGTTGGAACCTTGACAACTCCTCTATTATTTGTTGGGTGATGTTTTTACCATAATCTGTGGCCTTCCTTGTGCCTACTATCCCGATAGTTCTTTTGGGGTTGAGGGTTAATTCCCCCTTACTATAAAGTACCGGTGGGCCGTCTGGAAGTGATTTTAATCGAGTTGGGTAATTCTCCTCCATAAAACAATGAATTTGAATTTTATGTTGGACTGCTGTATCGATCAGCGCTTCTGCTTCAGATAGGTACTTTGCTTTTTGATTTCTGTAAGCAAGTAACTTTGGCCCAACTCCCTGAATCCTTTCCAGTTTACCTCGGGGCATATTAAAAAAAGCTTCTGCGGAACCGCAGTTTCTGATGATTTTTTTGTAGATATTAGGTCCTAGCTTAGGGATCAGGCCTAATCCTACTTTGTATAGGAGTTCATTATTTGGCTGCTTGTTCATTCAGATTATTTTTGATTTCTGTCAAAAAACCTCTGATTTCATGTAGTCTTTGGATCATTGCTGCTTTATCCTGGACCTTATGCATGTCCCTTTTGATAATTTCTTGGGCACCTGTGAGCGTATAACCTTTCTCTTTCACCAAATGAAAAATTAACCGAATCTTCTCAATATCGTCTATGGTAAATCTACGGTTTCCTTTTTTGTCTTTTTTGGGCTTAATGATATCGAATTCTCCTTCCCAATACCTAATTAGTGAAGTGGCCACCTTAAATTTTTCAGCTACTTCCCCGATGGAATAATACTTTTTTTCGATATCTTTTTCTTTGTATGGCAATTTTCAGGTATTTTTTAATCAAAAATATAAAAATTATCCCTTATATAGAAAGCAAATGTTGCTATTAATTGATAAAACCGATCAAATTGGACTTTATGCAATAAAAAGCCCTTTCCTGCAATTATAGAGGAAAGGGCTTTTGTTATTTTTAACCCGAAATATGCAATAGACATTCTATTACGTGCTGAAA
>TARA_R110002124_G_scaffold176026_1_pt1 | contig 45665 bp, 49 predicted proteins | sample TARA_R110002124 | Tara Oceans TARA_R110002124 (sample SAMEA4397445) | marine metagenome | biome: Polar Biome; feature: [SRF] surface water layer (ENVO:00010504); material: water (ENVO:00002006), including particulate matter (ENVO:01000060) such as... | depth 5 m
AAAACCCGAGTAACAAAACCCGAGTAACAAAACCCGAGTAACAAATCCCGTTCTCGTGCGAAGGGACAAGCGAAGCCGCTACACGCGACAGGGGGGATCCGATGCGCATTCTGATGACGTTTCTTTTGGCGTTGGTGCCGCTTGTGGCCGCAGCGCAGACCGTGCCGCGCGACTGGCAGCGCGAATTTCCGATCGGCGATTTCTCGCGCGCGATCATCGACATTTCCGAAATCCGCTCGGGCGGGCCGCCGCGTGACGGAATCCCCGCGCTCAGCGATCCGGAAATGATGCCGCAGGACCGCGAGGAGACGCTGGATGCGCGCGAACCCGTGCTGGTCCTGGCCGTGCCCGGGCAGGTGGCGCGGGCCTATCCGTTTCGCTATCTGACCTGGCACGAGATCGTCAATGACCGGGTCGGCGGCGTGCCGGTCGCGGTCACCTTCTGCCCGCTGTGCAATGCCGCGATGGTGTTCGACCGGCGGCTGGGCGATCGGGAACTGACCTTCGGCGTCACCGGGCGACTGCGGTTTTCGGACATGATCATGTATGACAGCCAGACCGAAAGCTGGTGGCAGCAGGCGCTGGGACAGGCGGTGGTCGGCACGCTGGCCGGTGCGCAGCTGGAGCAGATGATGTCCTGGACGCTGTCCTGGGCCGAGTTCCGGGCCGAGTATCCGCAAGGTCTGGTGATGGCCGAGCCGGCGGCGGCGCGCTCTTACGGATCCAATCCCTATGTCGGCTATGACACGATGAATCGCCCGTTCCTGTATAACGGAGAGGATCCGCCCTTTGGCATTCACCCGCTGGAGCGTGTGGTGCGCGTGGGCAACCGGGCGTGGCCGCTGGAACGGGTCCGCGCGGCGGGCAGGCTGGTCGAAGAGGGCGTGACACTGACCTGGGTCGAAGGGCAGGCCAGTGCGCTTGACACAAGGCGCATCGGCGACGGGCGCGAGGTGGGAACCGTGCGGGTCACCGATGAGACGGGGGCTCCGCTGGTTCATGACATGCCATTCGCCTTTGCCTTTGATGCCTTTTATCCCGATGGCGACTGGATGATCGGCGACTGAGCCGCGCAGACCGGCGCAAACAGGCCGATGCGGGACGCCAAACACGCGGCGGGGGCTTTATTTCCCCGCCGTTCTGCGTCATATGTCAGCCAATCCAAACCCTCGGGGCAAAGACATGAATTTTCTTCTTCGCATGCTGACTTGGTGGAACGGCCAGACGCTGGGCACCCAGTTGTTCACCTGGCGCAAGGGCACCCGCGTGGGCGAGGATGATCGCGGCAATATCTATTATCAGGCCGAGGGCGGCAAACGCCGCTGGGTGATCTACAACGGCGAAGTCGAGGCCAGCAAGATCAGCCCCGACTGGCATGGCTGGCTGCATTTCACTTGGGACGAGCCGCCGACCGAGCGCCCGCTGGCGCATAAATCCTGGGAACAGCCGCATCAGGTGAACCTGACCGGGACGGCGGCGGCCTATGTGCCCGCCGGCTCGATGCGTCGGGCGCAGCCGGTCGAACGGCGCGATTACGAAGCCTGGCAACCCGAATAAGGCGCGCCAGCCATGGCCTATCGTCTTTGGGAAGTGGCGCTTGGCGCGGTGGTGATGATCGCCGCCGCCGTTTTCGTGGTGTTTGCGCTGCGCACCACCGGCACGACCCTGTCGCAATCGCAAGCCTACCCGCTGCACGCCACCTTCCGCTCGGCCGAAGGGGTGCGGCAGGGAACCGAGGTGCGGCTGGCCGGCGTGAAGATCGGCACGGTTTCGGACCTGTCGCTGGACCCGGTGACGTTTCGCGCGCAGATGACGCTCATGGTGGATCAGGGGCTGGAATTACCGCTGGACAGTACCGTTCAGGTGGCCTCCGAAGGTCTGCTGGGCGGCACTTTCATCGAAATCCTGCCCGGCGGGGATCTTGACAACCTGGCCGCCGGCGACAGCTTTCAGGATACCCAGAGCGCGGTCAGCCTGGTCACCCTGCTGCTGCGGGTCTTTACCGGATCGAACTCTCAAGAGGCACCACAATGACGCGGATCACGCTGGCACGGACGGCTCTGGCACTGACGGCTCTGACCATGATGGCGCCGGGCATCCTGGCGGGGCCGATGGCCGCGCAAACGGCCTGGCAACCGCTGCGCCCGACCGTCGAATCTCAACCCCGTCGTCAACCGGCCCCCGGTCTGTCCTCGGGCACGCGCGGCACCTTGCGCGCACTGGACAAGATGTCGGGCCAGGTCGAGGATCTGCCGCTGGCCGTGGGGCAGACCGTGCCTTTCGGGAGCCTGTCGGTGACACTGCAATCGTGCCGTTTTCCGACCGACAACCCGGCATCGGATGCCTATATGTTCCTGGAAATACGGGACCCGGCGCGCGACGAGATGCTGTTTCGCGGCTGGATGATCGCCTCCAGCCCGGCGCTCAGCGCGCTGGATCACCCGCGCTATGACATCTGGGCGGTGCGCTGCACCGCCGATGGCGCGTAGGCCGCGTCAAAGCGGCGCGCAGGCGTTGTCCATCCAGGCGCGGGCCTGCGGACTGACCAGCGGGCCAATCTCGGACAGAACGCGCGCGTGATAGGCGTTCAGCCAGTCGGTTTCATCGACGCTCAGCATCCCCGGCACGATCAGCCGTTTGTCGATCGGGCACAGGGTGATGGTTTCAAAATCCAGCCAGGGGCGGTTTTCGCCCAGCGGCGCGGCGCTTCGCACGACGATCAGGTTTTCGATCCGGATGCCGAAGGCCCCGGCGCGGTAATAACCGGGCTCGTTCGACAGGATCATTCCGGGTTCCAGCGGCAGGGTCGAAATCCGCGACAGGCGCACCGGCCCTTCGTGCACGCTCAGCGCCGCGCCAACCCCGTGCCCGGTGCCGTGATCGAAATCCAGCCCGTCCAGCCACAGCGGATAGCGCGCCAGCGCGTCCAGATGTGCCCCGGCCACGCCGCGCGGAAAGCGGGCGCGCGACACCGCGATCATGCCTTGCAGGACCCGCGTGTAGGCCGCCCGCCGATTCCCGGCCACCGTGCCCACGGGCAGGGTGCGGGTGATGTCGGTGGTGCCGTCAGGGTATTGCCCGCCCGAATCGATCAGAAACAGATCGCCCTCGGCCAGCGAACGGTTCGTGTCCTCGGTCACGCGGTAATGGTTGATCGCGGCGTTCGCCCCGGTCGAACTGATCGTGTCGAAGCTCAGATCCAGCAGCTGCCCGGTGGCTGCGCGAAATCCCTCCAGTGTTTTCGCCATGTCGATCTCGGTCAACGCGGTCACGTCCTGCGCGTCATACCAGGCCAGGAATTCGACCATCGCCGCACCGTCGCGGCGGTGGGCCTCGCGCATTCCCTCAAGTTCGGCCGGGGTCTTGCGGGCCTTGGCCAGCAGGCAGGGATCGCCGCTGCCCTCGCCATGCGCCAGGGCCTCGGCCACGGCGACGGGGGCGGTGGCCGGGTCAAAACCCGTGGTGCCGTTCAGCGCGCGCAGGGCGGGTTCCAACCGGTCCACCGGGTGGCAGGTCACCCCGTCGGGCACCGGGATTTCGCCCAGCTTGGCGGGGTTGATGAACAGGTCCAGCCGCGCGTCCTCATGCAGGATCGCGAAGCCCTGCACGACCGGATTGCGGATGATGTCCGCGCCGCGCCAGTTCATCAGCCAGGCCAGGCTGTCGGCCAGCGTGATGACCGTCGCGGTCAGCCCCCGGGCGCGCAGCCCGGTGGCCAGATCGGCGCGCTTTTGCGCGGCGCTGCGCCCGGCCAGATGCAGCGGATGCTCTCGCACAGCGCCGCACGCCGGGGCGGGCAGGGGCGCGCGGATGGCATCCACGGGGTTGTCGTCCAGCGCGCGCAGGGTGATGCCGCTGCCCGCCAGCCCATCGGTGATCTTGCCGATTTCCTCGGGCGTGTGCAGCCAGGGGTCATAGCCGATCACCGCGTCCGGCGCGGCCTTGGCGCGCAGCCAGTCAGCGGCGGGGGTGGTGGGTGAGGCCACCGGCTCGAAGTGGTCGAGCGCGATCTGGTCACGCACTTGCAACGTGTACCGCCCGTCGATGAACACGCCGGCGGCCTTGGGCAGCGCGATGCAAAATCCGGCCGATCCGGTGAACCCGGTCAGCCAGGCCAGCCGCTCATCGCGCGGGCTGACATATTCACCCTGATGCGCATCGGCGCGGGGGACCAGAAAGCCGTTGATCCCCCGCGCCGCCAGTTCCGCCCGCAACGCGGCCAGCCGCGGCGGGCCCTGATCGGGCGAAGTGGTGGCGGTGTAGCTCTGGAACATGCGCGGGCCCCCGGGGTGCTGTGGCGTCCGGCGCAAGGTGACACCGCTTTGCCGGGGTTTCAATGGCTTGCGAATGTGCGGCGGCGCCGAAATCATGGGTTGAAACTCCCCGGCCCGCCGCCCTAGCCTTGCCGTGTCTTTACAGGGGGTCAGAGTGACACAGACATCACCCGTAGCACTGGTGACCGGCGGCGCGCGCGGGATCGGTGCGGCGGCGGTGGCGCAATTGCGCGCGCAGCGTCTCCGGGTCTTGTTCACCTATGTGCCGGGGTTTGACGGCACGCCGGCGGATGATGACGCGCATCCGCTGGATCTGCGCGATCCCGCGGGCATTTCAACGCTGTTTGATGCCATTGTGGCGCGTCATGGCGGGCTGGATGTTCTGGTCAACAACGCCGCCGTCGGGTCGGCCACCGTGGCCGGGTTTTCGCCCGAGCCCGCGCAGCAAGACGCGCTGATGATGCAGATCAACGCGGTCGGCACGCTGAGCATGTGCCGCGGGTTTCTGGCCCTGCGCGGAACCGGCCATCCCGGCCCGCGCAAGATCATCAACATCGCCTCGGTCGGAGGCGGGATCGCGGCATTTCCGGGGTTTGCGCTGTCGGATGGCATGAGCAAATCGGCCGTCGCTCATCTGACGCGGCAATTGGCCGCTGAATTGACCGGACCAGAGGTGGATGTGTTCGCGCTGTGCCCCGGCGCCACCAACACGGCGATGTTTCGCGCCTCGACACTGGATCCGATGTCGCCGGAAAAACGCGCGGGTTTTCTGGCCGCCCTGCCCAAGGGGCGACTGATCGAGCCGGTTGAAATCGCCACCCTGATTGGCTTTCTGGCGGGGCCGCACTCCACCGTTTTGCACGGCGCGGTGATTGATGCTTCCATGGGGTTGGGCGTGCGGCCCGGACTGGTGACCGAGGCCCCGCATTAGGCCCCGCAGGAGGCGCAGCATCCACCGCACGCGGCAGCGCGCACTGCCACTGGGCCAGGCTTTGCGTTCAATTCGGGCGCACGCAGCCCAGTGCGTCTGGTGTGCCCGCCATCTGCGCCAAACGCTGCGCAAGCGGGGAGCCCATCAGCGTGACAAATTCGGTCTGGAACTGGCCGTAAACCTCGGCACGGGTCATCCCCTCGGGCAGCGCAAAGTCGGGATCCTGAAGCTGCGCCAGACGTCGATGGAAGCTGAGGATGCGCAACATCCACGCTTGCACTTCGTCCAGCGAATGCGGTGCAAGCGCGGTGAGCAACGGGCCTTGCCCGGCGCTGTTCTGATGCGCGAAGCAGTCGAAAAAGCGCAGTTGGCTCAGGTCTTGGGTCGCCACCAGCAGCAGTGCGATATCGGGCGCGGCGTCGGTGACGCGCGTGTAAGTGCTCGTGTTGGTCCAGATGTCGGTTTGCGGGGGGATCGGGAATCGCTCGCTTTGCAAGACCATCGTATCGCCGTGCCTCAGGAACCGCCCGGTGCGGTCGAAATGATTGAGCCGGGCCAGCACGAACAATTCATTAGACCGGCGGAACTGAAACCGGCCCGGCGCGTAGATGACCGGGTTTGCAAAAGTGTCGCGCGTGAAATATCCGCCCGCGCGCACCGTCAGAACCGCCTGCGACACCAGCCCGACATAGTCCCCCTGCGCATCGAACGGCGCTTCTGTGCGCCCGGGCAGGCGGGCCTTGTACCAAAACTGCCGCACCACAATCGTGCCATCCTGCGGACCCTGCGAAATGCGCAGCACCTCCTGGCCCGGGGTCATGACGCCGGCCAGCGGCAGTGCCACGTCATCGCCCAGCCACGTCCCGATCAAGGCCGACGGGCCCTCAACCGGAATCGCCTGCAAGGCCGCGTCGATGTTCATCGTCAGCGCCGCGAAATTGCGCGCGATACAGGTGTCGTCATCGTCGTCGCGCGTCACCGGCGCGATGGGCGTGACGCGCAACCCGGCCAACAGCGCCGCGCAGTCGACGGCGGCGGCGGCAGGGCCGGGTGATAACACAACGGCCGCTGCGAACACGGCGCTTCTCAAGATCGGTCTCATAGGCACCAGCCTAACGATCCATTGCGCGACCTGTCTATCCCCGCATCATGTTCGCCATGCCCATCACCCGGGCGCGGGCGCGTGGATCGGTGTCGAACAGCGCGGCCAGTTGTTCGGTCATCGCGCCGGCCAGTTGTTCGACATCGGTGATGGTGACGGCGCGTTCATAGTAGCGGGTCACGTCATGGCCGATGCCGATCGCCAGCAATTCCACCGCCTTGCGCTTTTCGATCATCGAGATCACGTCGCGCAGGTGCTTTTCCAGAAAATTCGCGGCGTTCACCGACAGGGTTGAATCGTCCACCGGTGCGCCATCGGAAATCACCATCAGGATCTTGCGCTGCTCGCGCCGCGCCAGCATCCGGCGGTGCGCCCATTCCAGCGCCTCGCCGTCGATGTTTTCCTTCAGCAGTCCTTCCTTCATCATCAGGCCCAGATTGTCGCGCGTGCGCCGCATCGGCGCGTCGGCCTGCTTGTAGATGATATGGCGCAGATCGTTCAGGCGGCCGGGCGATTGCGCGCGCCCGTCGGCCAGCCATTTCTCGCGGCTCTGACCGCCTTTCCAGGCGCGGGTGGTAAAGCCCAGAATCTCGACCTTGACCTGGCAGCGTTCCAGCGTGCGGGCCAGAACATCGGCGCAGATCGCGGCGATGGAGATCGGGCGCCCGCGCATCGAACCCGAATTATCCAGAAGCAGCGTCACCACCGTGTCGCGAAATTCGGTGTCCTTTTCCATCTTGAACGACAGTGGCGTCGTTGGGTTCGCCACCACCCGCGCCAGGCGTCCGGCGTCCAGCGTGCCTTCTTCCAGATCGAACTCCCAACTGCGGTTCTGCTGCGCCTGCAAGCGGCGTTGCAGCTTGTTGGCCAACCGGCTGACCGCGCCCTTCAGCGGGTCCAGTTGCTGGTCCAGATAGGCGCGCAGGCGTTCGAGTTCGGCCGGTTCGGCCAGATCCTCGGCGGCGATTTCCTCGTCGAAATCGGTGCTGAACACGGCATAATTCGGATCGGCGTCGGAATGGGGCGCGGGTTCGGGCGGTTCGGGCGGCGCCTCGGCCTGCGGCATGTCGGTGTCGTCCGACATGTCGTCCTCGGCGCTTTCGTCCATCACTACTTCGGTTTCGGCGCTTTCTTCCTGCGGCCCGTCCTCGTCGGTTTCGGTCTCTTCCTGCTCGGCGGAGTCGTCGCCGGTGCTGTCGGGATCGTCCGAGGCTTCTTCCTGCTGTTCCTCGGATCCCTCGTCCTCGTCGCCCATCTCGTCGGGGTCGTCGCCCAGCTGGTCGCCGTAGCCCAGATCCTGGATCACGCGGCGGGCGAAGCGCGCAAAGGCGGCCTGATCGCCCAGCACATGATCCAGGTTTTCCAGCGTTTCGCCGGCCTGCTCTTCAAAAAACGGGCGCCACAGGTCGGCCACGGTATCGGCCCCGCGCGGCAGGTCGCGCCCGGTGGCCAATTGCCGGATCAGCAGACCGGCGGCGACCGAAAGCGGGGCCTCGGTCTGGCTGCGGATCTGCGCGTAACCCTTGCGCTCGGCGTCATGGGCGATGCGCGCGTCGATATTGCCCGCCGTGCCGGGCATGTGCTGCGCGCCCACGGCTTCGCAACGGGCGGTTTCCATCGCCTCGTACAGGTCGCGCGCCATTTCGCCCTGCGGCTGATAGCGCGCATGGGTGCCTTCGTTGTGAAAGCGCCGCTTGAGCGCGAAGCCATCCGCCGTGCCGCGCGCCAGCATGACCTCGTCGCGGCTCATGCGGCGGGTCACCTGGGGCAGGCGCATGGCGTCCCTGGTCATGCCCGGGGGATCGACGGTGAAACTGACCGCCATCTCGGCATCATCGGCCAGCACGCGCGTGGCGTCGCTGAGCGCCTTCTTGAAGGGATCGGCGGGGTTGTCGGATGACTTGTTCATATGATGTTTATGCACCCGTCGTCAGGTTGCGAAAAGGGGGATTCGCGCGCGGTGCCATGCCCGCCGCCCGCCTTGGCATGCGGCACCTCGCACAAAGGCGCGCCCGTGTCGCGCGCCGGAGTGTCCATGGCACCCGGCCAGCCGGCCCGCCAGTCTGGTGCCCCAGTGACGCAAACGCCCGTGGCCGATGACATGGCGCGGTGCCGCGCACTCAGCCCAGGCTGGTCGAGGCCGCCGATTCCGGCAATTCTTCGCCAAAGCAGCGCTGGTAGAATTCGGCCACCGTCTGGCGTTCCAACTCGTCGCATTTGTTCAGGAATGTCAGACGGAACGCATAGCCCACATCGCGGAAGATGCGCGCGTTTTCGGCCCAGTTGATTACCGTGCGCGGGCTCATGACGGTGGACAATTGCCCCTTGACGAAGGCGGTGCGCGTCAGGTCGGCCACCGTCACCATCTGACCGATTTCCTTGCGCCCGTTGGCGGTGTTGTAGTGCGGGTTCTTGGCCAGCACGATGGCGCTTTCGGCGTCATGCGACAGGTAATTCAGCGTGGCGACCAGCGACCAGCGATCCATCTGCGCCTGGTTGATCTGCTGCACGCCGTGATACAGGCCCGTCGTGTCGCCCAGACCGACCGTGTTGGCGGTGGCGAACAGGCGGAAGCTGGGGTGCGGCGTGATGATCTCGTTCTGGTCCAGCAGCGTCAGCTTGCCGTCATGCTCCAGCACGCGCTGGATGACGAACATCACGTCGGCGCGGCCCGCGTCGTATTCGTCGAACACGATGGCGCAGGGGTTGCGCAGCGCCCAGGGCAGGATTCCTTCGTGGAATTCGGTCACCTGCTTGCCGTCGCGCAGCTTGATCGCATCCTTGCCGATCAGGTCGATCCGGCTGATATGGCTGTCCAGGTTGACGCGCACGGTGGGCCAGTTCAGCCGCGCCGCGACCTGTTCGATATGCGTGGATTTGCCGGTGCCGTGATAACCCTGGATCATCACCCGGCGGTTATAGGTAAAGCCCGCAAGGATCGCCAAGGTGGTGTCGGGATCGAACTTGTAGGTCGTATCCAGATCCGGCACACGGTCGCCGCGCTCGGCAAAGGCCTTGACATGCATGTCGCTGTCAATGCCGAAAACCTCGCGAACAGAGATTTCCTCGGTGGGTTTCGCTGGGGAATCGAGCATCAGAAAAGCCTTTGTTGCCGGGTTTCGGGCGCCAAGCGCGTCAGCCCCGTTTTGTGGAGCATTCCGCCGCTGACCGCAAGGGTTGGCGGCTGACCCGGCGCGCGCCGTTGCGTCGTGATCGCAGAGCGGCAAGGTTCTGGATCACGGCGCCTTGCGCGCTGAATTGCGGCGCCCTGCGCGGTGAATTCAGGTCATGCGGCGGGGATTTGCTGCGTCGCGCAGTGGACGCCGCCGCCCAACTCGCCCAGCGGATCGGCGTTCAGCGCGACAACCTCTCGCCCCGGAAAATGGCGGCGCAGCGCCGTCACGGCGGCAGCGTCGGTCTGCGGGTCGCCAAATTGCGCGGTGATGACGGTATCGTTGCAGACATAGTAATTGGCATAAGAGGCCACGAAATCAGGGCTTTGAACGCGGCGTCGCTCGGGTTCCTCGATCACGTCAACCAAAAGCCCGGCGTCAGTCAACCGCCGATGCGTGACACGCGCCGCGCGGTGAAAGGACTCTGCGGGGTCTGGATAGCGGGGCAGGTTAATCAACACGCGCCCCGGCCCGGTGAAGCGAGCCAGCGAGTCGATATGGTAATCCGTGATGTCCTGGTTCAGCACACCGGGCGACCAGATCATGCGCCCGGCGCCGTAGGCCGTCAGCAGCCGGTCTTCGATCTGCGCGCGGCTCAGGCCCGGATTGCGCCCCGGTTCCACCCAGGAACTTTCATGCGCCAAAAGCAGGCCGTGCCCGTCATGTTCCACGCCGCCCGGCTCGCCCACGACGCCAGAGGGCACCAGAGGCGCGCCAAGGCGTTCGGCCACCTGTGCCGCGACCTGCGCATCAAGACGATGCACCTGCGCGCCGCCCCAGCCATCAAACTGAAGATGGCTGACCACCCGTTCGCTTCCGCGAAAGGCGAACAACGGTCCGGCGTCGCGGCACCAAAGGTCTTCGGTCGGAATGTCCCAAAGTTGAACGCTGGACGACACCAAACGCCGGATACGCGCATGATGCGCCGCGTCCGCCAGCAGGATCACGGGCTCGAAAGCGGCTATCGTATTGGCGATTTCGGCGATGGTGCGCTGTGTCATGTCCAGAAAGCCCGGGTCGTCATAGACCGCAGGGCTGCCTGGCCACATCATCAACGTGGCCTCGTGACGGGTTTCTTCGGGCGGGACATACAAACCCGAACCCGTGGCAGCGGCCGTGCCGGCAGCCAGAGCGCAGGCCACGGCCGCGCCCCCCTTCAATACCTGTCTGCGGGTGGATGGCGTTGGGCGGCGGCGACTGGCCATGGCAGGTTGCTCCGTTACGTCACGGAAATCAGGCTGGCACAGGCGGGGTCATCCCGCAAGTCCGGCCCCGTTGCACGCCCAGTTCGCGCGCGTTAGGGTGCGCGACGCAGAACGAACCGGATACAGTGGCACACCGAAAAGAGGCAAAGCGGCATGAGCGGATTGCTGGCACTACTGGATGACGTGGCGGGCATTGCCAAGGTGGCCGCTGCCAGTGTCGACGATGTCGCCGGGCAGGCGGCCAAGGCCGGCGCGAAGGCCGCGGGCGCGGTGATCGACGATGCCGCCGTTACCCCCAAGTTCATTCGCGGATTTGCCCCGGCGCGGGAACTGCCGATTGTCGGCAAGATCGCGCTGGGATCGATCCGCAACAAGCTGCTGATCCTGTTGCCCGCGGCGCTGATCTTGTCCTATTTCGCGCCCTGGCTGATCGTGCCCCTGTTGATGCTGGGGGGCTCGTATCTGTGTTTCGAAGGCGCCGAGAAGGTCTATCATCTGTTCCGGCCGCACGCGCCCTATGCCGATGGCCAGCCGCGCGACGGCGGCGATCCGGTGCGGCTGGAACGCCAGAAAGTGGCGGGCGCGATCAAGACCGACTTCATCCTGTCGGCCGAAATCATGACCATCGCGCTGGCCGCGTTGCCGCAGGAGGGGCAGTCGATATGGACCATCACCGCGGTGCTGGCGGTGGTCGCGGTGGGGATCACGGTGATCGTGTATGGCAGCGTCGCGCTGATCGTCAAAGCCGATGATGTAGGCCTGTGGCTGGCGCGCGACGGGCGTCTGGGCGCGACCCGGGCGCTGGGGCGCGGGATCGTCGCGGTAATGCCGGGCTTTCTGAAGATCCTGATGATCGTCGGCACGGCGGCGATGATCTGGGTCGGCGGATCGATCATTGCACACGGGCTCTATGTGCTGGGCTGGGGCGTTCCCTATGAGTGGATCAAGCGTCAGGCCGAAGCCGCTGCCGCCTATGCCACAACCGCGCCCGGCTTCGTGACCTGGGCCGTGACCGCGTTTTTCGACGGCATTCTGGGCCTGGTCTACGGGCTTGCGCTGATCCCGCTGGCCACCTTTGTCGTCGATCCGCTGATCCAGGCGGTTACCGGCCGGAAAGAAGGCGCCGCGTCCTGAACGCAGCTTTCCTGTCTGGTCGGGCAGGGGGCGCTGCCCCCGCTGGCCTGACGGCCAGCCCCCCCGGGATATTTCAGGCACAAAGATGGGGGCCGAGCGCCGGGTTATTCGCGAAAGCTGCGGCTTTCCTTGATCTGGTCCCAGGCCCAGACGACCTCTTGCAGGCGCTCCTCATCGGCGCGGTTGCCGCCATTCAGATCCGGGTGGAGATCCTTGACCAGGCTCTTGTATTGCTTGCGGATTTCGCTGCGCGTCCAGGTGTCGCGCGCGTCCAGGATTTCCAGAGCCTTGCGTTCCGTGCTGGGCAGGCGGCGGGTGGCGGCGTTGCGGCGTTCGCTGTCGCCGCGCCGTTTGGTGGCCTTGTCGCCCAGGACCTGATGCGGATCGTCGATGCCGTGGCGCGCCCAGCCCTTGGCCTCGCGGGCGGCGCTGCCAAAGGGTTGCGTCGCGCGGCCCCAGACGCGCTCGTGCTCCATCGTGCCGTGCATCTCGGCTTCGGTCTGGCCGTCGAAGAAATTCCATTTCAGGTTGTATTCGCGCACATGGTCCTTGCAGAACCACAGGTATTCATCCAGCTGATCGCGCGATCTGGGGGCCCGGTACTGGCCGGTTTCCCGGCATCCCGGATGCTGACAGGCGCGGGCCGAGGTTTCGACCGCGCCGGACATGCCGCGCCGGCCGCGGGCCTTCTTTTTCTTGTCGGTTGACGCGCGCATGTCGAAGTTGAAGGGGTCGCCGCTCATCGTGCCTCTGACGCTGTGAATCTGCTATCCGGAACCCGGGCGCGACCGGACCAGCCGGCCCCGCGCGAGTCGAGGGCGTGAGTTTAATGGTTTTGGGCGCAAAAAGAAAAGGACGGATTGCCGCTGGTCCCCTGATGCGAGCAGGTGTTCGCTGCGCCGGCTTGGGTGCGGGAGGCGGCGCGTTCGACGGATCAGCGGTCGTCGGAGCGGTGCGACGGGGGGCGCAACACCGGATCAGGACGCGTGCCGCCCGGGCGCGTCAGGGGTGCCGCGCGAAACAGTGGCTCTTGTCGCGCGGCCGGAGGCTGTGGGGCGGGCGCAGGCTGCTGGTCAAACGCGTCGTTGGCCTCGGCGATCTGCGCCTCGGAGAGGGCATCCGCGTCCCGGTATTCGAGATAGTCTTGCGGGGTATGGAGGGTCTGCGAAAGATCGGCTTGCGCATGTCCGGCTTGCTCAGGATGCGCGTGTTCCAGCGCGCTTCCAGCCGATGCGGAGGTGTCGCCCAGCCCTTGGGCAGCGGCCACGGCGGCGCCTGCGTCCGGGCGCGTCGCCCCCAGAAGGCGCGAAAAGATCATCACGGTATGGGTGATGGTCTTGAGGCCGCCCAGCCCTTTGCGGACTTCGCAGGTCATGGTTTCCGTGCGCTCGAACTGCCAGCCGCCCGAGGCTTGCGCATTGATCTGCTCGGCCAGGGTGTGGGCGAAACGGTCGGCGGTGGATTTCAGGCCTTTGACCTTGTCCGCGCGAACCGGTGCAGGGACGACTTTGTATTCGTACATCGGGCTCATTTCCGGGGTTGTTTGGCGCCTTTTGCGGTAATTCCGCGCTTTTTGCAAGCCGCAGCTTTGCGTTCTTCCCGCCAGGGGCGCCCGGCCGGGATCACGATATGGCGACACGCTTTTGATTGATCGCGTGGGGCCGGCGATGCTAGCGTTGAGGGAATTTTCGATTGGAGGAATTGTCATGCTTGATTTTGGACCCAGGTTGTTCGCCCTTGCCACCGCGACTGCCACTGCGACTGCGGCCGCAGTGGCGCTGCCCGCCGCCGCGCAGGTGCCGCTGGGCGGACTGATTACCGGTGACGATTTCGACCGCGTGCTGGAGATCGCCGCCGCCTATGGCCCGGTCGAGCGCCGCGAGGATGAGGACGGGCGCTGGATCCGCGGCGAGATGGACGATGTCGTCTATTCGATCTCGTTCCTGAATTGCGACGACGGCAACCGCAACTGCACATCGGTCCAGTTTCGCGCCTGGTGGGAATCGAATGGCGCGCATTCCCTGGAGGCGATGAACCAGTGGAACCGTGACCGCCGGTTTTCCTCGGCCTATCTGGATTCCGGCGACAACGCGACGATTGAGTTCGACATGAACCTGGCGGGCGGCGTCACGGCGGTGAATTTCGATGACACCGTGCAGTGGTGGCAGGCGGTTCTGGGCCAGTTCACCGAGATGGTCGTCACGCCGGGGTTCGAGGCCGCGCGCACGGACGGAACAGGCGGCACGACCCGGTCGAAGTAACACGTGCGATCTGCGCGTCGAACCGAACGGCGTGGCTTGCCCCGGGTTGACCCCATGAGTATCAGCGGCTGACCGTGCCTCAAGGGGTTTCACAGCGGCAGGACAGGAGTTGCCCGACCATGATGCCAGGCGCGTTTTTCGATCTGGATGCCGGTGTCTATCTGGCCCGGGATGCGGCGCGCGGTCCCTGGTCGCCGGACCATTGCCATGCCGGGCCGGTTGCCGGGGCCATCGCCCGCAGCGTCGAAGATGCTGCCGGAGCACCGCGCCGGCTGGTGCGGCTGACCATCGACCTGATGCGCCCGGTGCCCATGGCCGGGTTTCAAGTGGCGGTCGAGATGACCCGCGCGGGCAAGCGCCTGGCCACCGCCCAGGCCGTGGTTCAAGGGTTGGACGGCAAGACCGCCGCGACGGCAAGTGCCATGCTAATCACCCCGGCGCCACCGGTTGATTTGCCCGGTCTGATCAGTGACGCGCCCCATCCCGACGCCGCAAGCGAGGGCCGGTTTCTGACCGACGCGCGCCTGCATGACCGGCCGTTCCTGGGGGATTTCGTGCAGGTGCGGTTTCCGCCGGGCGAAACCGATGCCCCCGGACCGACCCGCCTGTGGATGCGCACCCCGGCGCTGGTGGCCGGCGAAGACCCCAGCCCGTTTCAGCGCCTGTGCCCGATCGCCGATTGTGGAAACGCGATTGGCCGCAATGGCGAGGTGGATCGGTTCACGTTTCTCAACACCGACCTGACGATCGTGTGCCACCGGGCCAGCAGGTCGGACTGGTTGCTGTCCGATGCGCGCGCGCATTGGCATACGGACGGGATCGGGCTGGCCGAGGCACGCATCAGCGACGAGCACGGTCCCGTCGCCACCGCGTTGCAGTCGCTGATTGTCTCGCGCGTGGGGAACTGACGTTGCCTGCCACCCCGAAATTTGACCCTGCGCGCCCCGCCGCGCGCCGACAGGACAGGCGAAACCCACACGGAGAGCACCGCGCATGACCCTTCCGACAACGATGAAAGCCATGGTGACCACCGGCCATGGCGGCCTGGACAAACTGGTCCTGCACACCGACTGGCCACGCCCCGAGGCCGGGCCGGGGCAGGTTCTGATCCGGGTCGGGGCCTGCGGTCTGAACAATACCGACATCAACACCCGGATCGGCTGGTATTCAAAGGCCGTCACCGGGGCGACGACTGCCGACGCCGCCCAGAACGCGGATTCCGAGGATCCGTCCTGGGGCGGCAAGCCCATCGCCTTTCCGCGCATCCAGGGGGCCGATGTCTGCGGCCGGATCGTCGCGGTGGGCGACGGCGTGGACGCGGCGCGCATCGGTGAGCGGGTGATCGGCGATTGCTGGCTGCGCGATCCGGCCGATCTGACCGACAAGCGCCGGACGGGATATTTCGGTTCCGAATGCGATGGCGGGTTCGCCGAATACACCGTGATGCCCGCGCGCAACGCCCTGGCGATCCGGTCCGATCTGAGCGACGCGGAACTGGCCACGTTCTCGTGCTCGTATTCCACCGCCGAGGGGATGCTGACCCGTGCCGCCGTCACCGATGCCGACACTGTCCTGGTGCCGGGCGCTTCGGGCGGTGTGGGCGGCGCGCTGGTGCAACTGGCCAAGCGGCGTGGTGCGCGGGTGATCGGGCTGGCGTCCGAAGCCAAGCACCCCGAGGTCCGGGCGCTGGGGGCGGACCTTGTGTTGCCACGCGCGCCCGGCAATCCGCGCGCCGCGCTGGCGGGCGAGGCCATCACGGTGCTGGCCGATGTCGTCGGCGGTCCGGCTTTCCCGGCCTTGCTGGACTTGCTGGAGCGCGGCGGGCGCTATACCTGCTCGGGCGCGATTGCCGGGCCGATGGTATCGCTGGATCTGCGCACGCTCTACCTGCGCGACCTGACCTTCACCGGCTCCACGGTGATCGACCTGACGGTGATGCCCGCCTTGGTGCGCTACATCGAACAGGGCGCGATCAGGCCGGTCCTGGCGGCGACCTTCCCGCTGGAACGGCTGGCCGACGCGCAGGAAGCCTTTGCCGCCAAGCACCACACCGGCAACATCGTCGTCATTCCCTGAGGCAGGGCGGCCGATTGTCTGGCCAGAAAGCGGGCGGCGCGGGCTTGTGCGACCCGGTCAGGTCACCGCCAGCGTGATCATCACCCCGGCCCAGGCCGTGAAGCCGGTCAGCACGCTGCCCCACAGGGTGTCGACGATCACCTGCTCCAGCGTCCAGTCGCGCAGCGTGGCGTAGTTGGTGAACTCGTAGGTTCCATAGGCCATCAGGCCCAGGATCATCCCGCCAAACAGCGCCGCCAGCGGATCGGCCGATTGCAGCGCGGGCAGGGATACCAGCCACAGCAGGCCCAGCACGTAGCCCAGGTAGAACACCGCCGCCGGCCCCATGCGGAAGGGCTGCGCGAACAGATGTCCGACATGGCGGTCGAACACCGGCTTCACCAGCACCCGAAGGCCCACCACATCGGCGGCCAGGAACACGATGGCGGTGATCAGATAAAGCGTCAGCGGCTGCATCAGGGCGCATCCTTCTTGAATGATTGAACGCCGCGCAGAACCAGGGCGGCGATGCCGGCAAGGGCCAGCCCGAGAACGGGCAGGTTGAGGGGGGCGGCGTTGGCGGCAATGACCCCGACCAGCGCCCAGATGACCGCCGCCGGGTATCCCCATTCATCGGGGCGGCGTGACTGGACACAGAGCGCGACCAGGGACACGGCGATCAGGCTGGCGATGGCGGCGTTCTGCGCATCGAGCACCCCGTAACCCCCCAGCAACACGCCAACCGCGACCCCGGACGCGGCGGTCAGCCACCCGGCATACAGCGCGACGGGGCGCCGCTGCCAGGCCGGGTTCTGTCGCCCGGCGCGCAGCATCGCGGCGGTGGCGGTGGCGGCCATGACCAGGATCATCACGCTGGCCAGCAGCGGCGAGGCATTGGCCGCCGCGATCCAGAAGATCCCCACGCCCAGGCTTGCCAACAGCGCCGGGCGCATGGCCTGCCAGTCGGTATTGTCGGGCGCGCGCAGCGCGCCGTAGCCCGCGCCCAGGATCAGCCAGGCATAGATCACCCCCCAGATCGAAAACGCGTAACCGGCGGGCTGGACCGGCGGATCGCTCTGCGGGATCGGGAACTGATTGGCGGTGAAACCGGCAAACCCGGTGGACGCCAGTGGCGACAGGGCAAAGGCGATGGCGGCGATCAGCACGGCATGGGCTGTCAGGCGGTGGGTCATCGTGATCGGTCTTTCCTGTTCAATGCGCCAGCCGGCGGGTCAGCGGCAGCGACGCCCGATAGGGCAGGATCCGCAGCAGTTTCAGACCCCAGGTCAGACGGCGCGGGAAATGGATTTCGAACCGGCGGCTGTTCAGGCCGGCGATGATCTTGCGCGCCGCGGCTTCCGGCGTTTGCAGCCCGGGCATGGAGAAGCTGTTGCGCCGTGTCAGGCGCGTATCCACGAAGCCCGGATTGATCAGCCGCACATCGACCTGCCCGGCCAGTTCGGCGCGCAGCGATTCCGCCAGGTTGATGACCCCGGCCTTGGTGGCGGAATAGATCTGGCCCTGCGGCAGTCCGACATAGCCCGCGACCGACCCGCACAGCGCCAGTTGCCCCCCGGGGCGCAAGGCCCGCGGTGCCAGCCGGGCGACGTGGAAGCTGCCGGTCAGGTTCACGGCGATGATCTGCGCGGCCTTTTCGGCATCCAGATCGGCCACGCGCCCCGGATCATAGAGCGCGGCCATGGTGACCACCCGGTCCAGCGGGCCCAGGGCGCTGATCCGCGCGACGGCGGCTTCCATGCTGGCGCAATCCGCCACGTCCAGCGGCAGCGCCACATGGTCGGGGCCCAGCGACCCTGCAAGCTGTGTCAACGCGGCTTCGCCGCGCGCCGACAGGATCAGCCGGGCACCGCGCGCCGCCCATTCACGCGCCAGCGCCGCGCCGATCCCGTCGGACGCGCCGATGATCCAGATGGTTTCGCGGTGTCGCGGTGTGTGCTCAGGCATGGGCCAGCTCCACCTGCACGACATCGGTGTGCCCCACCGCGAAAGACCCGGCGCAGGCGCCCAGATAATAGCGCCAGTTGCGCAAGAACGCGTCGGAATACCCCAGCTTGCGGATCTTGTCGGCCTTGGCCTCCAGACGCTCGGCCCAGATCGAACAGGTGCGCCCGTAATCCGCGCCAAAGGCATGGCTGTCTTGCACGCTCAGCCCGGCGCGGCCCGCGTGATCGCGGATCACGGCGTCCGACAGCAGCATCCCGCCGGGAAAGGTATAGTGGCGGATGTAATCGGATGTGCGGCGGTAGATATCGAAATACCCATCGGGCACGGTGATCGCCTGCACCATGGCGCGCCCGCCTTCGGCCAGTCGCGCTTTCAACGTTGCGAAATAGGTCAGCCAATAGGCTTCGCCGACGGCCTCGACCATCTCGATCGACACGATCGCGTCATAGCTGCCTTTGCTCTTGCGGTAATCCTGCAAGGCAATATCCGCCCGCCCGTCCAGCCGCGCATCGGCATAGCCCTTCTGGCTGGGTGAAATCGTCAGGCCGGTGACCGCGTGACCCTTTTCCGCCGCGCGCTCGGCAAAACCGCCCCAGCCGCAGCCGATCTCCAGCACGCGCTCCTTGTCGGTCAACCGATCCAGAATGCGGTCGTATTTTCGGTTCTGCGCGGAATGCAGATTGCCGTCACCGGGTGCGAACAAGGCGGCGGAATAGGTCATGCCTTCGTCCAGCCAAAGCTGGTAGAATTCATTCCCGACATCGTAATGCGCGCGAATGTTGCGGGCCGATCCGCGCGGCGAATTGGCGCGCATGATCTGATTGATCACCCGAAACTTCAGCGTGTTCCAGAACCCGGCATAGGCGTAGCCGCGAAACTGCTCCAGATTCAGCAGCGCCAGCGCCGTCAGATCCTCGATCGACGGGGTGTCCCAAAGCCCCGCCACATAGGCCTCCCCCAGCCCGATATCGCCGCGCGCGGCAATCGCGGTTACGACCGACCAATCATTGATCTGCATTTCGGCCCGCGGCGCACCGGTGCCGAAATCATGCGCGTCGCCCTCGGGCGTGCGCAGGCGGAAACTGCCGGTCCTGATCTGCGCGCAGGTCTCCAGAAAGCCGTGTCTGGCGGATTTGGTCAGGAACAACATCAGGATACCTCGGAGGATGGGGGCGTGGGACGCGGCCGGTAGACCGCGCCCTTGAGCTTCAGGCGCAGGGCCTGCCAATGGATCAGGGAGATCGTGCGCAGCGCCCCCAGGGGGCGGCGCAGGCTGGCTTTCAGCAGCCCGGCGCTGGTCAGCGGCGCGCGCGTGCCGGTCAGGGTGGCAACGACCCCCTCGGCCCCGTTGCGATGCAGGATGCGGATATCGACATGGCTGTCATCGATATCGATGGCGAATTCATACTCGCCCGCGACGTCCTGGAATGGCGACACATGCAGTTGCTTGGGCCGCTTGATGCGCGTGCTTTTGTCGATGGGCGCAAAGCCGGGGCGGTGGCACAGGTAGGAATGGCGGTCCTTGAACGGGGTCGAGACCTCGGCAATCACCGCGATCAGCGCGTCCGCCCGGTAAGCCAGCCAGAAGCTGACCGGGTTGAACCCGTAGCCCAGAAAGCGCGGTTGCGTCAGCAGGCGCAGCGTCGGCGCGGTGCCGGTCAACCCGTGATCGGCCAGCACGGCGCGCGCCCAATCGGCGCCGCGCCCGGCGCCCAGCGGTCCGCCATGGTCCCGGTCATGCACCGCCGCCAGGTTGAACCGGTTTCGCGAGAACAGGAGCGGGCCGCGCGCGATCCTCTCCGGGTCGATCATCACGAAATCGACGCCGTAGCGGAACATGTGCCGCACCCCGCCGCGCCGCCGATGGGTGGTGACCCCGGCAACGTGCTGCGGCATGACGCTGGTCGGGGCCTGTGTCATGCGACCTGCCGATCCATCAGCCGGGCGATGCGCGCGGCGCTGGCGAACCCGTCCTCGTGAAACCCGTGGCGGGTATAGGCGCCGGCAAACCAGGTGTTGTTCTGTCCCTGCATTGCGGTCAGTTGCGCCTGCGCACGCAGGGCAGCGCGGTCAAACACCGGGTGGCGGAAGGTCGTCTGGTCGTAGATCATCGCGTCGCGCACCGGGGTTGACGGGTTGAGCGTCACGAACAGCGGGTCGCTTTCCGGGGTATTCTGCAAGCGATTCATCCAGTAGCTGACGCCGATGCGCGGCTCGTTCAAAACGTTTTCGGATTTGTAGACCCAACTGGACCACACCGCCTTGCGTCTTGGCATCTGCGCGGCGTCCCGGTGCAGAACCATGTCGTTGTCCTGAAACCGGATCGCCCCCAGCGCGGCCTGCTCGTCTTTCGTGGGGCGTTCCAGCAGGCGCAGGGCCTGGTCGGAATGACAGGCGAAAATGACATGATCGAAAGGTTCCAGCGGCCCGGCATCGGAATGAACCGTGCTTTTGCGCCCATCGCGCTGCACTGCGCGCACCGCCGTCCCGGTGCGGATCGCCACGCCCAACCCGCGCAGATGGTGTTCCAACCGGCGCACATATTCAACCGATCCGCCGGTGACGGTCCACCACTGGTGCTGCCCATTGGTGCTCAGAAGCGCGTGGTTGCGAAAGAACTGCACCAGGGATTTCGCCGGAAAGGCGCGGATTTCGGCCGGTGGCGTGGACCAGATCGCGCCGCTGATCGGCAGCAGATAATAGCGGCGGAACCAGTCGCCCAGCTTCAGGTCGTCCATCAGGTCGCCGATGGTGGCCGTGTCGTCGGTGGCGAAGGCCTCGGCGCGCGCGTTGAAGCGCAAAATATCACGGACCATGCGGTGAAAGCCGGGTCGCAGCAGGTTGCGGCGCTGCGCAATCAGCCCGTTCAGCGAGGTCAGGCTGTATTCGATGCGCCCGTTGTCCACCGTCGCCCCGAACGACATGTTGCTGCGTTCCACCGGCACGTCCAGATCCTGAAACATGCGCGTCAGATGCGGGTAGTTGGCGTAGTTGAACACGATGAACCCGGTATCCACGGGTTGATCCCCGTTCAATCCGGCCGTCACGGTGCGCGCGTGGCCGCCCAGCTTCGGCGCGGCTTCGAACAGGGTCACCGCGTGATGCGGGGCCAGCAGATAGGCCGCGGCAAGTCCCGAAACGCCGCCGCCCACCACGGCAATGCGTTGCGGCCTGGGGGGCTGTGGCTGATAGGTCATGGGCGCTCCGGACGTTGGCTGGCTGCGTGGTCGTTTCATCAGGTTACGGCGGGGTGGAAAAATCGGATCATTTATTGATCCACCTTTTTCCCGGCGCCGTAATGGGGGTATGTTGCAAGCGAACAGCCTTCTTGACCGTGCAGATCGCCCGCCGACGAGCGGGTGGCGAAAGGGCCATAAAACCGTGTCGCTTCAACCCGTTGAAGTTTCCGCGCAGACCGCATGGATGCTGTCCGTGCGCGACCGGCGCGACAGGCAGGCCTTTTCGGCGCTGTTCGATCATTTCGCGCCGCGTCTGAAGGCGTTCATCATGCGCTCGGGCACGCCGTCCGGGCAGGCCGAGGAAATCGTGCAGGAGGTCATGCTGACCGTCTGGCGCAAGGCCGACCAGTTCGACCCGGGGCGCGCGCAGGTGTCGGCCTGGATCTACCAGATCGCGCGGAACCGTCAGATCGACGTGATCCGCAAGGAAAACCGCCCCGTGCCCGAAGAATTGGCGCGCGACGCGGACAACGAACCCGATGCCGCTCAGATCGTGGCGGTGGAACAGGAAAACGGGCATTTGCGAACAGCCCTCGCGCGGCTGGGCCCCGAACAGCGCGAGATGATCGAAAAGGCCTATCTGGGCGAGCTGAGCCATCAACAGATCAGCGAACAGACGGGCCTGCCACTGGGAACCATCAAATCGCGGATCCGGCTTGCGCTGGACAAACTGCGTCACGAACTCAAGGGATTACGCTGAGGATGACCGACATCACTCATCATACGTCGGACGCGATGCTGGCGGCCTATGCCTCGGGCAACCTGCCGCATCCGTTCGCGCTGGTCGTGGCGGCGCATGTGTCGCTGTGTCTGGACTGCCGCGCGGCGCTGGAAGCGCATCAGGCGGTGGGCGGCGCCCTGCTGGACGCGGCGCCGGTCGAGGCCCTGTCCGACACGCTGAAAGACAGGCTGTTCGCGCAACTGGATGATCCGGTGCCGGTTGAACCCGTCTACCGCCGCACCGGGGCCTATCCCGGCCCGGTGATGGAGGCGTTGAAGGGCCGAAAGCCGCGCTGGAAGCCGCTGGGCATGGGCGTGCGGCAATGCATCCTGTCGGCCGGCGCTCAGGGTTCGGCGCGGCTCTTGTATATTCCGCCGGGCCGCGCGGTGCCCGATCACAGCCACAAGGGGCTGGAACTGACGCTGGTTTTGCAGGGCAGTTTCAGCGACGCGACCGGGCGCTTTGGCGTCGGCGATCTGGAAATCGCTGACGAGGATCTGGAACACACCCCCGTTGCGGACGAGGGCGCGCCCTGCATCTGTCTGGCTGCGACCGACGCGCCGTTGACCTTCAACGCGCTGATGCCGCGTCTGCTGCAACCGCTCTTTCGGATCTGACCGACCGAAAATCCTGTCCCTGTCCCCTCCCACGGTCGTGGCCACCCCGGGCTTGTCCCGGCGGTGGCCTCTTTTCTGATTGCCAGGCGGGTGCGCTTGCGGGCAGGCTGTCCAGCGCGCAGGCCACCTGTTCTGCGCGCAGGCCACGGGGGGGGCGATATGGCAGACCAGAAACTGAGCGGCTGGAACCACACCCCGCCCGTTCCGATCCCGGTATCGCCCTTTTTCACCTGGCCGCTGGATCCGGTGGCGATGGCGCGCTGGGTCTGGGGATCGTGGTTCCTGATTAGCGAGAAGCTGATTATCCTGGGCCTGGCGATTCTGAGCTACCTGTGGTTCACCCCGACGCTGGAGCAGGCGCAGACGCTAAGCCCCGGCTGGATCGCGATGATCTACCTGCGCAATTTCGCGCTGATCTTCGGCGTCGCGGGGGGCTTGCATCTGTGGCTCTACACGTTTTCGCGCCAGGGACAGGCGCTGAAATTTGACCCGCGTCCGCTGATGGTCAAGGGACGGCAGTTCACGCTGGGCGGGCAGGTGCGCGACAACATGGTCTGGACGCTGGGATCGGGCGTGTTCTTCTGGTCGCTTTACGAAGTGCTGATGCTGTGGGCGCTGGCCAATGGCTATGTGCCGATGCTGACCTGGGCCGCCAACCCGGTCTGGTTCATTGCACTGTTTGCCCTGGTTCCGATCTGGGAGAGCTTCTATTTCTACTGGATCCACCGGCTGATCCACATCCCGTTTCTGTATCGCCATGTCCACGCGCTGCATCACCGCAACATCAATGTCGGGCCGTGGTCCGGGCTGTCGATGCACCCGGTAGAACACGCGATCTACCTGGGTTCGGTGTTCATCCACTTTGTTGTGGGCGCGCATCCGCTGCACATCATCTTTCACCTGCAATTCTACACCTTAAGCGCCGTGACCACGCATTCAGGCTATCAGGGGCTGCTGATCAAGGATCGCAACCGCCTGTCGCTGGGCACGTTTCATCACCAGATGCATCACCGCTATTTCGAATGCAATTATGGCTCGCTGGAAATTCCCTGGGACAAGTGGTTCGGCTCGTTCCACGACGGCACCGTGGCCGCGAATGAACGGATGAAAGCGCGCCGCAAGCGCCTGACCGGGCAGTAAGGGCGCGTCAGACGCCAGCGCGCAGGGACGCGCCGGAGCCCGCGTCGAACAGGTGCAGCTGGCCGGCCTGCGGGCAGAGCGTGATGCGTTCGCCGGCGTGGATATCGACCTGCCCGGGCTGGTGCAGCGTCATGACCGTGCCGTCATCCAGGGTGCCGTAGACATAGCTTTCCGTGCCCAGTTGCTCGACCGATCGCACCGTCATGGCCAGCGGTCCGCCTGCATCAACATCCATGTGACAGGCGCGGATGCCCAGTTCGATGGACGCGCCTGCGGGCGCGTCGAACCTGCCTTCAGGCAGGGCGATGCGCGCCCCGCAGGCCAGCGCCGCCGCACCGCCTTCCACCGTCCCGGCCATGAAATTCATCGACGGGCTGCCGATGAACCCGGCCACGAAGCGGTTGGCGGGATGGTTGAACAGGTCCAGCGGACGGCCGAACTGCTCGACGATCCCCTTGCGCAGCACGGCGATCTTGTCGGCCATGGTCATCGCCTCGACCTGATCGTGTGTCACATAGATCATCGTGTTGCCCAGCCGCGCGTGCAGCTCGGAAATCTCGCCGCGCATGGCGACGCGCAGCTCGGCATCCAGGTTGGACAAGGGCTCATCGAACAGGAAGATCTTCGGCTCGCGCACCACGGCGCGGCCAATGGCGATGCGCTGGCGCTGGCCACCGGACAGGGCGGCGGGGCGGCGTTCCATCAATTCGGTGATCTGCAACATGCGCGCCGCCTCATCGACGCGGCGGGTGATCTCGGGGCGCGGCATCGACATGTTTTCCAGCCCGAAGGACAGGTTCTGGCGCACCGACATGTGCGGATAAAGCGCGTAGCTTTGGAACACCATCGCCAGCCCGCGCTGCGCGGCGGGGACGTGGTTGACCACCTGCCCGTCGATGCTGACCTGCCCGTCGGTGACCTCTTCCAGCCCGGCGATCATGCGCAACAGCGTGGACTTTCCGCAGCCCGACGGGCCAACGAACACGCAGAATTCGCCCGACTGGATCTGCATGTCGATCCCGTGGATCACCTCGGTCGCGCCGTAGGATTTGAAGACCGCGCCCAGCGTCAGATCAGCCATTACTTGCCCCCTGTATTGGCAATGCCGGTGGTGATGTATTTTTGCAGGAAGACAAAGACCAGCGTGGTCGGGATCAGGCTGACCACGGTCATCGCCAGCCGGTAGTTTTCCTGGCTGACATATTCGCCCCGGAATTCCAGCAGGCACAGCTGGATCGTATAGGCTTCCTTGGTGGTGGCGATGGCGACCAGCGGCAGGATCAGGTCGTTCCAGCGCCAGATGACCGACAGGATCCCCAGCGCGGCCAGCGCCGGCAGGGCCAGCGGCAGGATGATCCGCCAGTAGATCTTCCATTCCGACGCGGCATCCATGCGCGCCGCTTCCATCAGTTCATCCGGGATCGTCAGCATGTATTGGCGCAGCAGGAACACCCCCGCCGGGGTCGCCGCGCCGGGGATAATGACCCCCCAGATGGAACCCGACAGCCCGGTGGCCGAGATCGCCTTGAAGACGCCGACCAGCGTGATTGTCGGCGGCACCATCAACGTGGCCAGGATCACCAGGAAAAACGTGATCTGCCCGCGAAACCGGTATTTCGACAACGAAAACGCGGCCATGGAATTGATCAGCAGGGTCAGAAAGGTGGCGATCACCGTGACCAGCAGCGAATTGGTGAAACAGGAAGCGAAGTTGACATTGACGCCGTAGGCGCGTCCGGTCAGCGGTTCGAGATAATTGCCCCAGGACGGCTCGACGATGCGGTTTGCCACCGCGCCCGCCGTCGGCACCCGCACCACGCCGTCCACGCTGTTGTCCACGCGGCGGGCGGCGAAAACATCGCGCGATGGATCGAACGAGGGGGCGGCCCATTGCGTCGGCACGCCGGTCTCCGGGGCCGGCGCCGTGACCAGGATCTGGGTGACAAGCCGGTTGGGCTGAAAGGGCGCGACGCCCAGGAATTCCGACACAAGGCGGGTTTCCCCAGGGGTCAGGTCCGCCAGCACCGCGTTCAGGTCCAGATCGGCGCGCGTGGCGGCGGGCATGGACGGGTAGCGCAGCAGCCATTCGGGCAGGCCCCTGGCGTCGATCAGCGCGCGGGTCAGCGGCGGCACCTGCCCCAGATGCGAGCGCAGCGCATAAAATTCGCGCCCGTTCAGCCCCGCCAGAAAACCGGGCACATCGCGCGCCGCGCGTTCCTGTTCGCTCAGATCCGACCAGTTCAGCACCCAGTCGGGCAGGCCCGGGATGATGAAGATCTCGCGCCCGTCCGGGCCATACACCGTGGCTCGCGCGACCCGTTCGAAATCCGACGGCAGAAGCGCGATGTCCTGACGCTCCAGCTGGGCCCGGGATTTGACCGAGTTCAGCGCGATCCAGCCGACCGGCAGAAGGATCAGAAGAAATCCCAGGATCAGATAGCCATAGGTCAGCCAATCCACCCACGAAAGCCGCCCCTTGCCATGGGTGCGGGTCAGAAAGGCGCGCGCGGTGCTCATCGCCTTGCCTCGCGTCCCGAAAGCCAGATCTGGATCAGCGACAGGACGACCAGCACCAGCGCCACCAGCAGCGACGCCGTGGCGGCGATCCCCAGCCCGTTGGCCGTGGGTTGCCCGCGCAGGCCCGACGTCTCGAAGATATAGGCCACCAGCGAGGTCCAGCGCACATTCATCGCATAGAGTTCCTCGAATGCCTGAAACGCCTTGATCAGCGCCAGCACGAAGACCACCAGCATGGTGGGCATCAGCAGGGGCAGGGTGATCCGCCGCAACATGCGGAATTCCGACGTGCCATCCATGCGCGCGGCCTCATAAAGATCCTTGGGGATCGCCTGAAGCCCGGCCAGCAGGATCAGCATGTAAAACCCCAGATGCGCCCATGTGTAGACAAAGATCGACCAGAACATGGTCCAAAACGGATCGGTCAGCCATTGAACGGGCTCGTCGATCCAGCCCCAGTCCAGCAGCGTCAGCGACAGCACGCCCTGCCGCTTCAGGATCAGCGTCCACAAGAAACCAACCACGACGGGCGACAGCATGACCGGATAGAAGAACACCGATCGCCAGAACCCCCGGCCGACGATCTTGCGGTTCAGCGCCAGCGCCGTGCACAGCGCGAAAAACACCATGATCGGCACCTGAAAGATCACGAACACGAAGGTCGAGGCGACGGCGCTGAGGAACTTGTCGTCCTCCTGATTGGCCATGCCGGTGTCGATGGAGGCTTCCGCCAGAAGACGGCGCAGATTGTCGGCGCCCGCCCAGTCGCGCGATTCGAAATTGATCGACTGCCCTTCGGTCACCGAAAACCCCATGTTGATGAAGAACGGCGCGAAGGTGAACAACCCGAAGATCAGCATGTTGGGCAGCAGGAACAGATAGGGCAGGCCGGTGGACCCGGCCAGCCGCTGCGCCATTTCCAAGGGCCAGCCCAGCATCGACATGAAGCGGCCGAACAGCGGGCCGGTGGGGCGCGTGATCGCCCAGCCGATGGCCAGGTAGACCAGGAAGGCATAGGGCCAGCCGGAATTTCCGAACGCATTCTGCAGCGCATCGAGCATCGGGGTCTCCGGCTGGGCCTGGGTTACTTATTCCGCGATCTGCGCGGCGATGTCGGCGTCCATGGCGGCCAGCGCCTCGTCCAGCGTCATTTCACCGGTAATCGCGCGGGTCAGGTAGTCAGGCACGACACCGTAGATGACGAAGTTCTTGGCGTAGCCCTGGAAAGTATAGGCCTGCGGTGTCGTTTGCGCGGCCGTCACGGCGTTTTGCGCAAAGACACGCAGCGCCGCCGATACTTCGGGCGAGGCGTCGCCATAATCCACGCCCGATGCCTGAAGCCCCTGATGCGCGGGGATGTTCAGTGTCTGGCTGGCGAAGCTGGCGGCCTGTTCGGTCTGCGCCAGGAAATCGATGAAGGCCGCGGCGGCTTCGGGCTTGTCGGTGCTGTTGAAGGCGACGATCGCCGCGCCGCCGGGCATCGCGCCGCAGCCGCCCGGGCCGCAGGGCGCCGGAACCGCGCGCCAGTCGAAATCGGTGATGTTGGTGGCGAAGTTGTTGATCATCCACGAGCCCGACATCAGCATCGCGACCTCACCGGACAGGAACAGCGGCGCGGCGTTGCGGTATTGCGTGCCCGACCCGGCGGGCCAGCCCTCGGCCGGCATCAGCCCGGTCCGGTGCCATTCGACAAAGGTTTCGGCAAAGCTGCGGAACCCGTCATCGACAAAGATAGGCTGTCCCGCGTCATCGAAGAACTGCGCGCCAAAGGAGAACGCCGGGCCCGCCACACGATGCGCGGTGCGGTCCATGGCCAGACCGGCAGTCAGGCCCAGCGTGTCGCGCACCTGCGTCAGGGCGTCGGCCCAGTCCAGCCAGGTCGCGCCGTCGCCGGGCATGTCCACGCCCGCGTCCTCGAACATCGAGACGTTGACATAGGGGCCGGTCACGGTCAGCTGGGTCGGCCAGCCGTAGATCCCCTGGTCCGTGCCGCCCGCGGCGCGCATCCAGGCCAGCGTTGCACCGTAGTTTTCTTCCCAGAAGGCGGTGTCGACATAGGGGGTCAGATCCAGATAATACGGGTTCAGCCCGCCCAGATTGGTGACACGCGCGACATCGGGCGCGGCGCCCGACTGAAGCTGGTTCTCCAACTGGTCGCGGATGATGTCATAGCCGACAATATCCATGGCAACGGTGTGCCCGGTGGCGGCGGTAAAGGCCGGCAGCATCTGGGCGATCACATCGCATTCGGTGCCGTCCTGGTAGCACAGGAAGCTGATTTCGTCGTTGGCCTGCGCCGACAGCGTTCCGGCCAGCAGCGCGGCAATCGGCAGGCTTGCGAGTTTGAGCGTGGATTTCATGGTTTCCTCCCTTGGAAATCGGTCGTTGGTCTGGGTTGCTGGCCTTATTGCGGCCCTTTGAACAAATGCCCGAACCCCTTGTCGAAAAAGACAAGCGGATCGGAGTCCTGATGCGCGGATGTTACCACGTTCTGTATCAAGGTGATGTGGTCCCCGGCCTCCACGCGGGTGAAGGGCGCGGTCTCGAACCGGGCCAGGCAGCCTTCGATCAGCGGCGGGCCGTCCGGCTTGTCGACCAGCGGCAAGCCATCGAACGCGCCGGAATCGCGGGTCAGCGCCAGGCACTGCGCGCGTTGCGCCACCGACAGGATGTGAATGGCGTGCTGGGTGGTTTCCTCGAAGGCCGGGCGGCGGCGGCTGTCCTTGTGGATGCTCCACAACACCAGCGGCGGCTCCAGCGAGACCGAGGCAAAGCTGTTGACCACGATCCCCACGGCCCGCCCGCGATGGCGCGTCGTGATCAGTGCGACACCGGTTGCAAACTTGGACAAGGCGTCCCGAAATGTCCGGCTGTCAAACCCGTGGATCGGGGTCATGTCGCTCATCCTCAGGGCACCTCATGTCCGTTCGCGGCTTCATAGAGTGCGAACCATGTCGCGCGGTCCATCGCCACCGTGCAGGCATCCGACAGGCGCTTGATGCGGTCCAGCGCATTGGTGCCCATGACGGGAATGATCCCCGCCGGATGCGCCAGCAGCCATGCGACAGCGACGGCGCTGATATCAAAGCCGTGCCGGTCGGCCACGGTTTGCAGCGCTGCGCGCAAGGCGGCGCTGGACGCGCCAAACAACGATCCGCCGCCCAGCGGGGACCACGCCATGGGATTGACCCCGCGTTCCTGCAAATGCGCCAGATCGCCATTGGTCAGCGCCGCGTTGGCGGTCAAAGACAGTTCGATCTGGTTGGTGGCCAGCGACGTCTTCATCGCCGATTGCAGCAGGGACCAGTCGTGCGGCTTGAAATTAGACACGCCCACCGCGCGCACCTTGCCACCGGCGACAAGTGCATCCAGCGCGGCGCCGGTTTCATGATGGTCCATGAACGGGTCGGGCCGGTGGATCAGCAACAGGTCGATCTGTTCGATCCCCATCAGGGCCAGCGAGGTATCGACCGACGAAAAGATATGCGCGCGGCTGGTGTCATAGTATTTCACCGGCGCGCTGGCGTGGCGGCCACAGGGCGCGACAATATCGCATTTGGTGACGATCTCGATCTGGTCGCGCAATCCGGGCGCCGTTCGCAGCGCGTTGCCCAGAATTTCCTCGGCCCCGTAATCACCGTAAATATCCGCCTGGTCGATCGTCGTGATGCCCTGCGCCAGGCAGGCATCGATCTTGGCCCGCACATGCGCGGGCGAGGTATCCGGATCATCCCCGATGCGCCACATCCCGTAGGCGATGCGGCTGAAGCTCAGGTCCGGGGTCAGCGAAAGTCGTTCCATCAGCGGCGTGGTCCATTTCCAAGGGGGGTCGCGGGGGTGCCCGCCGGCACCCGGCCATATTCCTGCGGCAACGAACAGGTTGCCAATTCGGGCAGGATCAGTTTTCCGACCCAGTCACATTCATCCAGATGCGGATAGCCCGAGAAGATGAAAGCACGTATGCCCATGTCCTGGTAGTCCTTGATGCGCGACAGGATCTGATCGGCGGACCCCACCAGCGCCGCCCCGCAGCCCGAACGCGCACGCCCCACGCCGGTCCACATCAGCGGTTCGATGAACCCCTCCATATCCGCCAGTTCGCGGTTGCGCGCCTGTTTCGATACCCCCAGCGAGCCGGCATCCAGCGCGCGTTCGCGGATCGCCTTGCCCTGATCGTCGTCCAGCCTGGAGACCAGTTCGCGGGCGTATTCGCGCGCCTCGGCCTCGGTCTCGCGCACGATCATGTGGACGCGCAACCCGTAATCCAGCGTGCGCCCGTAATCGCTGGCGCGGGCCGCCACGGTTTTCATCCGGCCGGCCAGTTCGTCCTGGGTTTCGGGCCACATCAGATAGACATCGCAATGTTCCGCGCACAGATCGACGGCATCGGGGGAATAGCCGCCGAAATACAACAGCGGACCGCCATTCTGCTGATAGGGTTTTACCGGATCGGTGGTCAGCCCTTCGAACTGGTAAATCTCGCCGTGGTGGTTGATCTCGTCGCGCGTCCAGGCCTGGCGCAGGATCTCCACCACCTCGCGGCTGCGCTGGTAGCGATAGGGCGAGGGTTCCTTCTGCCCCGGAAAATCGCTGCTGATGATGTTGACGGTCAGCCGCCCTTCCAGCATGTGATCCAGCGTCGCCAGGGTGCGCGCCAGCATGATGGGCTGCATTTCACCGCAGCGCACGGCGGCCAGCATGTTCATCCGTGACGTCAGCGGCGCGCAACCGGCCACGAAGGACAGCGTATCCTGCCCGACCTGATAGGACGACGGGCACAGGATGTTGCGAAAGCCGTTTACCTCGGATCGTCTGACGATCTCCGAGCAATGTGCCCACGACGACCGCAGGTCCCCGTCCGGCACACCCAGATACCGATAGTCATCCGAGCACAGCGCGGCGAACCAGGAAACCTCGGCCGCGTTCAGATCAGGAGAGGTGATGGGCACAATCGACATGGGCATCTTTCTTCCTTGCGTGCCGTCAGTAAGTCATGCAATTTATCCTAAATCAATAATGTATCAATTGCATCGTCCCCATGCCCGGTTCTGTTCCCGATTCAGCCTCCGGTTCGGCCCCAGGTTCGCGGCGCGGGGCGTTGCCGACCTATCTTCAGATCAGCGAGGCCGTGGCCCGGGACATCCAGTCCGGCCGGTTGCTGGACGGCGAGAAACTGCCACCTGAACGGGTGATGGCGGCACAGTTCGGCGTTGCGGTCGGCACCCTGCGCAAGGCGCTGACCCGGCTGGAGCGGCACGGCCAGTTGCGGCGGGTCCAGGGCTCGGGCAATTACGTGCGCCAGGCCGCAAACACCGGCAGCGTCTACGCTTTTTTTCGCCTGGAGCTCTTGCAGGGTGGCGGTTTGCCGCGGGCGCGGCTGCTGTCGCTGGATCTGTTGCCCAAACCGCCAGAGGCGCCGGATTTCGGCACCGCGCCCGATGCCTTCCGGTTTCGCCGCCTGCGCCTGCTGGATGACACACCCGTCGCGCTGGAGGAAATCTGGCTCGATCGGGTCGCCGCGCGGGGTCTGAACCCTGATGACGTGTCGGAATCGCTCTATCATCTGTATCAGACGCGGCTGGGTCTGTTGATCACCCGTGCAGAAGATCGCATCGGCCTGGCCCCGGTGCCCGATTGGCGTGTGGATCAATTCGGATTGCCCACCGAATCGCCCGCCGGCTACATCGAGAGAATCGCCTTCGATCAGCGCAACGCACCGGTCGAATTTTCCCGCAACTGGTTCGACACGCGCGTCGCGCGCTATGTTTCGCGCCTGAAATAGGACACGCCCATGACCACCCACTACGGACTGATCGGCTGCGGCATGATGGGCCACGAGCACATCCGGAACATCCAGCTTCTGCCCGACACCGCCGTGTCCGTGATCTTTGAGCCCGATCCGGGGATGCGCGCGACGGCGCAGGCGCTGGCCCCCGGTGCGATGATGGTTGACAGCCTGGAGGCGCTGCTGGCGCACGCCCCGCTGGACGCCCTGGTCATCGTCAGCCCCAATTTCCGCCATGTCGAGCAGCTGGAGCAGATCGCGGCCAAAGTCACGGTGCCGATCCTGTGCGAAAAGCCGCTCTATACCGCGCCCGAGGATCTGGCGCGGGTGCGGGCGCTCAAGGCAAGCTACGGCGCACCGATCTGGGTGGCGATGGAATACCGCTACATGCCGCCCATCGCCCGGCTGATCGAACGAGCGCATGATGTGACCGGCGGCATCCGGATGCTGGCCATCCGCGAACATCGCTTTGCGTTCCTTGAAAAGGTCGGTGACTGGAACCGGTTCAACGACCAGTCGGGCGGCACTCTGGTCGAAAAATGCTGCCATTTCTTCGACCTGATGCGCCTGATCCTGCGTTCGGACCCGGTGCGGGTCATGGCCAGCGCGGCGCAGGATGTGAACCACCTGGACGAAGTCTATGACGGGCGGCGCTCGGACATCTGGGACAATGGGTATGTGATCGTCGATTTCGCCAGCGGCGCGCGCGCGATGCTGGAATTGTGCATGTTCGCCGAAGGGGCCGAGTATCAGGAACATGTCCATGCCGTGGGCGCGCGGGGCAAGATCGAATGCTTCGTTCCGGGGCCGGGCCGGTTCTGGAACCCGGCGCGGGGCGCGGCGCCGGTGCCGCATCTGCTTGTCAGCCCGCGCGATCAGTCCGCCAGCACCCGCGTCGATGTGCCGGTGGACGCGGGTTTGCTGGCGGCGGGCGATCACAACGGATCGACCTTCTACCAGCACCAGCGGTTCTTGCAGGTGGTGCGCGGCGCCGGCGCGGTCGAGGTCACGCTGGATGACGGGATCTGGTCGGTGCGCATGGGCCTGGCCGCGCAACAAAGCGCCGCGGAACATCGGGCGATCACGCTGTAGATCCGCCTCGGAGGGGCAGGGGCGGTGGCAGCTGGGCTCGATCGCGCGAGATTGAGCCTTGCCGACAGGCGCAGTCCAAGGCGGATGGACGCCTGTCCGGCAAAGCCCTGCCTGGGCCGACACGACATCCCATGATGCGATACCGATCCACGCTGGATACAACGCGGTGCACGAGACCCCAAAGCAAACCACAGATCACAAAGCGAGGTGAAAAGCGCGCCCTAGGGGCGTTCAGGATGGCGGAAGGAGAGGACTCTTCCACAAACTCGCTCGGCGAAGCGCTTCGCATTGGCCCGCGATCTACGACCGGGCCTACCGGCAGGCAAACATCGCGGGCCGCGAGGGGTTCGACTGGTTTTATGCATCGGCGGCGGATCGCACCGCCCAGGTGCGGACCGCCATCACGGACGGCGCTGCCGCCAAGCCGTGGGTCTCCCGCTACAAGGATCTGCGCGCCTGGTGGTCGAACCCGCACTACAACCGCCCGGACAGGGTCGAGAGCGCGGCGCCGACGGCATGGGCGCCGCAGTCCAAGCCGATCTGGTTCACCGATCTCGGCTGTCCGGCCATCGACCGTGGGACGAACCAGCCGAACGTGTTCTTCGACCCGAATTCGTCGGAGAGTTTCACGCCGCATTTTTCGCGGGGCTGGCGCGATGACGCGATCCAGCGCGCCTATCTTGAGGCGACGTATCTCTGGTGGGGCGTCCCGGCGAACAACCCGATGTCCTCGGTCTACGGCGCCCGCATGGTGCATGTGGCCTTGTTGTTTCGCGGCGGGGTCCAGGGCCAGGTGCAGGTGCAGGTGCAGGGAGCGACCTCACGCTACAGAAACTAGATCAACGACATGAAATCCCACACCGAATAGGCGTGGTGCTGCATGAAGACGCGAAAATACCTCGGCGTTGCAACGGAAGTATAGATCGGGTGATCACTCAGCCTGTCGCGCAGCGACACGGCGAAATCTTCGTCTTCTGCAAATGCGCTGGTCGGCCTGGCTTCTCTCCGGTCATTCGCCGGCTTTCTCATGCGCATCGGGGGCAAGGCGCAAACCCCCGAAATTCTGGAGAAAATCGACAATCCCGTCAATTTCCTTTCCGGTCTTCAACTCGGCCATGACATAGGGCCGTCCGTCGCGCATGGCCTCGACATCCCGCCGGTATTGCTCGAGCGAGACGCCGACATGGGGGGCGAGGTCGCATTTGTTCACCACCAGCAGGTCGGAGCGGGTGAGCGCCGCCCCGCCCTTGCGGGGGATGTCCTGCCCTGCCGCGACGTCGATAACGTAGATCGTCAGATCCACAAGCTCCGGGCTGAAAGTGGCGGCGAGGTTGTCGCCGCCGGATTCGATCAGAACGAGGTCGAGGTCGGGTAAGCGGGCGCGCAGGTCCGCCAGCGCGGCGAGGTTGATCGAGGCATCCTCGCGGATCGCGGTATGCGGGCAGCCCCCGGTTTCGACGCCCCGGATGCGATCGAGCGGCAGCACCTGGGCGCGCATCAGAAACTCGGCATCCTCACGCGTGTAGATGTCGTTGGTGATAACGGCCATCGAAAGGCGCGGGGCAAGCGCACGGGCAAGCGCGGCGGTGAGCGTCGTCTTGCCGCTGCCTACGGGGCCACCGATGCCAACACGCAGCGGGCCGTTGGGAGAGGTCATGAGCGGAAAATCCTTGTGGTCAGGGTTTCGTGGTCGAGGCTCGACAGGTCGGAAGCGAAAGTGCAACTGCCAAGGTCGTCAAGCGTCGCGTGCAGCGCCTCGGCTGCGAGGCGCCCGATCAGGGGGGCAAGGCCGGCCAGGATCTCCTGCCCCGCGCTCTGGCCCAGCGGCACATGGCGCACGGCGATGGTGGCGAGGTTGCTGGCGAAATTCTGCAGGTAAAGCAGCAGCGTTTCCTCAAGCGGTAAGCCGGCCAGGCGGGTGGCGGCGCCGACGGCCACGGGCATGGGCCATTCGGGCAGGTCGGCCTCGCCGCTGCCCCTCAGCGCCGCTGCGAAGGCCGCACCCTGCGCTCGGGTCTCTGCCGCGCGTTCGGCCCCAGCCGCCAGGGCGAGCGCCAGATCGGCGAGTCCTTCGCGCGCGCCATCGCCTTCTGCTCGCCAACTTGCGGCCAGCAGGATCGCATCGTTGCGCCCGGCGCCATGCTCGAGCCCTGCCGCCAACCAGTCGCGCACGCTCGCTGCCCCGGTGACGCGCCCCGCCGCCACCTCGGCCTCCAGCCCGTGCGAGAAGGCGAAGCCGCCGGTGGGAAAGGCCGGGCTCAGCCAACGGGCAAGGGTAAGGAGGGCCGCCGGTTGCATCAATGGCTGTGCCCGTGCTCATGCCCATGGGTGCGCCCGTGGCCATAGGCGCCGCCTTCCGGCGTGAAAGGCTCGACAACCTCGCGCAAATGCCCTCCCAGCCCCTCGATCATCTCGCCCAGCACATGATCTCGCGCGATCAGAAGCCGGACGGGCTCGATTTGGCAAGGTGTATGGCGGTTGCCGATATGCCAGGCAAGGCGCGGCAGATCGCCGGTGATCTCGTAAAGGGGCTCTGGCGCGGCGATCACTTCGATCAGGCGGCCATCATCGAGCGCGAAGGCATCGCCGTGACCGAGCGAGGTGGTCTGAGGCAGGTCCACCAGAAATTCCTCGCCCGCGTCGGTGGTCAGCACCTTGCGGCGCAGGAAGCGCTCTTCATAGGTGAGCGTCACCTGCGCATCGCCATGGTGGGCATGGGCGGTGGTGCGCGCGGTGGGCAGAGTCATGCCTTCCCCCTCAAAACAGGAAATACCGCTGCGCCATGGGCAGCACGTCTGCCGGCTCGCAGGTGAGCAACGCGCCATCGGCGCGCACCTCGTAGGTCTCGGGGTTCACCTGGATCTTCGGCAGCGCGTCGTTGAGCACCATGTCGACCTTGCCGAGGCCGCGGGTGTTCTTCACGGCCACGGTTTGCTTTCTGAGGCCCAGCTTCTCGCCGATCCCCGCCTCTTGCGCCGCGGCGCTGACGAAGGTCACGGCGCTGGCCTCGACCGCCCGCCCCAGCGCCCCGAACATGGGCCGCGAATAGACCGGCTGCGGCGTCGGGATCGAGGCGTTGGCGTCGCCCATCTGGCTCATGGCAATCGAGCCGCCGATCAGCACCATGTCGGGCTTCACCCCGAAAAACGCCGGATCCCACAGTACCAGATCGGCGCGTTTGCCTTCTTCGATGGAGCCGATCTCGTGGCCGATCCCGTGGGCGATCGCCGGGTTGATGGTGTATTTGGCGATGTAGCGGCGCACCCGGAAATTGTCGTTCTCGCCGGTCTCTTCCGGCAGGCGCCCGCGTTGCAGCTTCATTTTGTGGGCGGTCTGCCATGTGCGGATGATCACCTCGCCCACACGTCCCATCGCTTGGCTGTCCGAAGCGATGATGGAAAATGCGCCCATGTCGTGCAGGATGTCCTCGGCGGCGATGGTCTCGCGCCGGATGCGACTCTCGGCGAAGGCCACGTCCTCGGGGATGTTCTTATCGAGATGGTGGCAGACCATGAGCATGTCGAGATGCTCTTCGAGCGTGTTGACAGTGTAGGGCCGTGTCGGGTTGGTGGAGGCGGGCAGCACGTTTGGTTCGCCCGCCACGCGGATGATGTCGGGCGCATGGCCGCCGCCGGCACCTTCGGTGTGGAAGGCATGGATGGTGCGGCCCTTGAAGGCGGCCGTCGTGGTTTCGACAAAGCCCGACTCGTTGAGCGTGTCGGTGTGGATCATCACCTGCACGTCCATATCCTCGGCCACGCTCAGGCAAGTGTCGATGGCCGCGGGCGTGGTGCCCCAGTCCTCGTGCAGCTTGAGGCAACAGGCGCCGGCCGCGACCTGCTCGATCAGCGCGGCAGGCAGCGAGGCATTGCCCTTGCCGGCAAAGCCGAAGTTCATCGGCAGGCCGTCCACCGCCTGCAACATCCGACCGATATGCCATGGCCCCGGCGTGCAGGTGGTCGCAAGCGTGCCATGCGCGGGCCCGGTGCCGCCGCCCAGCATGGTGGTGATGCCGGAATGCAGCGCGTCATCCACCTGCTGGGGGCAGATGAAGTGGATATGGCTGTCAAAGCCCCCGGCGGTCAGGATCTTGCCCTCGCCCGCGATCGCCTCGGTGCCGGGGCCGATGACGATATCGACGCCGGGCTGGGTGTCGGGATTGCCGGCCTTGCCGATCTTGGCGATGCGCCCGTCCTTGAGCCCCACATCGGCTTTGATGATGCCGGTGTGATCGACGATGAGGGCATTGGTGATGACGGTATCCACCGCACCCTCGGCGCGGCTCGCCTGAGACTGCCCCATGCCGTCACGGATCACCTTGCCGCCGCCGAATTTCACCTCTTCGCCATAAGTGGTCAGATCGCGCTCGACTTCGATGATGAGGTCGGTATCGGCCAGCCGCAACCGGTCGCCGGTGGTCGGGCCATACATGGCGGCATATTCGGGGCGGGAGATTTTCACGGGCATTACAGCTCTCCCATCACTTGGCCGTTGAAGCCGAACACTCGCCGCGCGCCGCCAATCGGCACCAGCCGCACCTCACGCCGCTGCCCCGGCTCGAAGCGCACCGCGGTGCCGGCGGGGATGTCGAGCCGCATGCCGCGCGCCCGCGCCCGGTCGAAGTCGAGCGCGGCGTTGGTCTCGGCGAAGTGGTAGTGCGAGCCCACCTGCACCGGCCGGTCGCCGGTATTGGCCACCTCCAGCACCACCGCCTCGCGACCCGCGTTCAGCTCGATCTCGCCTTCGGCAGGAAGCAGTTCTCCGGGGATCATGGCCGCACCTCACCCGATAGCCAGCGCGACACCGGCGAAGGCCGTCGCCCCGCCCAGCAGGCGCAGCAGCCGGCCGCCATCCATGTGCCGCGCTGCAGTGCCCAGCACCAGCCCGGCGCCGTGAAGCGCGGCCGTGGAGGCCAGGAAACCGACCCCGTAAAGGATTCCGGCCGCGCCGCTTTCGGCGCCATGTGCGATACCGTGCGCGGCACCGAACAGCATGATCGCCGGCAGCGCGGCGGCAAGTGGCGCACGCAGCGCAAGCGACACCGCCGCACCGAGGCAGATCACCGAGGCCAGAATCAGCGGCTCAATGGCAATGCCCTGCCAGCCCCCCATGCCCAGCATACCACCCAAGGCCATCGACAGCAGAAAGCCCCCTGGCAGCGCCCAACGCGCCCGTCCGCCGGTCTGTGCGGCCCAGAGCCCGACCGCCAGCATTGCCAGCACATGATCCGCTCCGCTCAACGGATGCGCGAGGCCGGCGGTGATACCAGCGGTCGGATTCCCCGGATGTGCGAACGCAGCCCCTGCAACCGAAATCATCGGCGCCGCCAGCGCAGCAATTCGAAAATACTTCATACTGTTGTCCTTTCCTTGGCTTACAATCAATCTCGGATCGGGCGATGCACCGTCACCAGCTTGGTACCGTCGGGGAAGGTCGCCTCGACCTGCACCTCGTCGATCATCTCCGCCACACCCTCCATGCAATGCTCGCGCCGGACCACATGCGCCGCTGCCTCCATCAGATCGGCCACCCGCCGCCCATCGCGAGCGCCCTCGAGCACGAAATCGCTGATCAGCGCGATGGCCTCGGGGTGGTTGAGCATCACGCCGCGCTCGAGCCGCCCCCGCGCCACCATGGCCGCAAGGCTGATCAGGAGCTTGTCCTTTTCTCTCGGTGTCAGGTTCATCTCGTCCTCTCAGATCTGCCATACGCTCGGCACCCGCGCGCCGGGAAACCCGTTCAGAAAATGGCCGAGCGCGCGTTTCAGCGGCTGCAGATCGGCGGCCATCCACCGCACCACCAGCCGCCCCTCCCAAGCCGAGGCCGCCGCGCGCAGCCCCTCGGCGGGCAACAGCCCGCGCGCCACATCAACCATGGCTTCGGCATCGGGAGCAACCAAAACCAGCACCGCCAGCGCCCGCGCGCTATCGAGAAGTGCGCGCCGCCCCGCCAACGCCCCGACATTGCCCTCAAGCCGCAGCGCCTCGGCATGGATCAGCCGCCCGCCGCGCCGGATGCGCCAGTTGTCGGTGATCGCGGCCCGGCTGAGCGCCTCGCCCATCGCCCGCCGTCCCAAGACCAGCGTTTCGAGCCCCAGAAAACGCGCATCCGGCGCCATCTCCACCTCGAGCCGGCGCGTCATTGCAGCGTGCTCGAACAGGATCGTCTCCTGTGGCAGCCAGTGCAGCGAAGCACCCGGTCCAAGCGCCAGGCGATTGGCAATCTCGGCCCGCCCCCCTGCCGCGCGATAGATTCGCTCGGCCGCCTGCGTTGTCAGCACCGCGCGCGCCCCGCCGGCAAGCCGCAAATCGACGGAAAATCTGTCGCCGCCAGTCAGCCCGCCGGCGGTGTTGATCACGACAGCCACCGGATCGCCACCGAAGGCATTGGGCAGCAGGCAACGGCCGCAGCCCTCCTGGCGCAGCCTTTGCAGCCCTCGGGCGGTGAAGCCGAGCCCAATGTGCCCGCGCGCACGCTGCGGGCGCGGGGCCGTGGGCTCAGACGGTAAGGTGACGCTGGACATCCGTCTCCACCATATCCGCCCGGTCGCCGGCCATCACGATCTCGCCCCGGTCCATCACCGCGAAATCATCCGCCAGATCACGGGCAAATTCGAAATACTGTTCCACCAGAACGATCGCCATGTCCCCCTTGTCGCGCAGATATTCGATGGCGCGTCCGATATCCTTGATGATCGAGGGCTGAATGCCCTCGGTCGGCTCGTCAAGCACAAGAAGGCGTGGCCGGGTTACCAATGCCCGCGCCACCGCAAGCTGCTGTTGCTGGCCACCGGAAAGGTCCCCGCCGCGCCGGCTCAGCATCTCGCCAAGAACCGGAAACAACTCGAAAATCTCCTCCGGCAGCCGGCGCTCTCCGCGGGGCAGGCAGGCATAGCCGGTTTCAAGGTTTTCGCGCACCGTCAGCAGCGGGAATATTTCGCGCCCCTGCGGCACATGGGCAAATCCGCGCCGGGCGCGCGCCGTGGCCGAAAGCCCGCTGACATCTTCGCCCGCCCACAGGATATCGCCCGCGCCGATCTTCTGCCGTCCGGTGATCGCGCGCAACAGCGAGGTCTTGCCCACCCCGTTGCGCCCCAGCACAGTCGTCACCTTTCCGGGGCGCGCTATCAGCGAGACTGATTTCAGCGCCTGGCTGGCGCCATAGAAGAGGTCGATATTCTTCACCTCAAGCATCGCTCAGCGCCCCAGATAGACTTCGACAACCTCAGGGTTGGCCGAGACGTGATCAATCGACCCTTCGGCAAGCACGCGCCCCTGATGCAGCACCGTAACCTTGCACCCAAGGGCGCGGACGAATTCCATGTCGTGTTCCACCACCACCACCGAGCGCTCGCCCGCGATCTCGCGCAACAGCTCGGCCGTGCGCATGGTTTCGGCATCGGTCATGCCCGCAGCCGGTTCATCGACAAGCAGAAGCTCAGGCTCCTGCGCCAGCAGCATGCCGATCTCCAGCCATTGTTTCTGCCCGTGCGAAAGATCTCCGGCGGGCCGATCGCGCGCCTCTACAAGCCGCACCAGCGCCAAAAGCCTTTCGATCTCGTCGCGCTCGCGCCCGGACATCCGGGCGAAGAACGTGGCCCAGACGCCGCGCGGCGCCTTGAGCGCGAGGTAAAGGTTGTCGGCCACGCTCAGGCTCTCGATCACCGTCGGCTTCTGAAACTTGCGCCCAATGCCAAGGCGCGCCGCCTCGACCTCGTCGGTGCGGGTCAGATCAACGTCTCCATTCCAGTAGACCTCTCCTTCATCGGGCCGGGTCTTGCCGGTGACGATGTCCATCATGGTGGTCTTGCCGGCGCCGTTCGGGCCGATCACCGCGTGCAACTCGCCACGCGCCACAACCATTGAAAGCCCATCGATCGCCTTGAAGCCGTCAAAGCTTTTGGTCACGCCGTTCAGGTAAAGCTGTGTTTCCTTCATGCGTCAGCCTCCGCCTTGCTCGCAGCTGTTCTTGCCGGGCGCAGACGTACCAGCCCGCCTTCCAATGCTCCAAGAATGCCCTTAGGCAGATAGAGCGTGACCAGAATGAACATCCCCCCCAGCGCATAGAGCCAGGCGTCCGGCAGCCAGCCCGTAAGCAGCGTCTTGGCCAGCGCCACCAGCACCGCGCCAAGGGCCGCGCCGACCAAAGTGCCGCGCCCGCCTAGTGCCACCCAGATGACGATCTCGATGGAATTGGCGGGCGAGAATTCGCCGGGGTTGATGATCCCCACTTGCGGCACATAGAGCGCCCCCGCCACGCCCGCCATGATCGCCGAAACGGTAAACACGAACAGCTTGTAGTGCTCGACCCGGTAACCCAGAAACCGCGTTCGGTCCTCGGAATCGCGTATCGCGATGAGCACCTTGCCCAGTTTCGATTGCGTAATCGCCCGCGCGACCAGAACCCCCGCCGCCAGCGCCACGGCCGAGGCGACGAAAAGACCGGCGCGGGTTGTGCCCGCCGTCAGGTCAAAGCCCAGAATGTCCTTGAAGTCGGTCAGGCCGTTATTGCCGCCAAAACCCATCTCGTTGCGGAAGAAGGCCAGCATCAGTGCATAGGTCATGGCTTGCGTGATGATCGAGAGGTAGACGCCGCTCACCCGGCTGCGAAAGGCGAACCAGCCGAAGATGAAGGCCAAAAGCCCCGGCACCGCCATCACCATCAGCGCGGCGAACCAGAACTGGTCGAAGCCCAGCCAGAACCACGGCAGTTCCTCCCAGTTCAGAAAGACCATGAAATCGGGCAGGACGGGATCGCCATAAACTCCGCGCGGGCCGATCTGGCGCATCAGATACATGCCCATCGCATAGCCCCCCAGCGCAAAGAAGGCGCCGTGGCCAAGGCTGAGAATCCCGGCGTAGCCCCAAACCAGATCGAGCGCCACGGCGAGCAGCGCGTAGCACAGGTATTTGCCCAGAAGCGGCACCAGATAGCTCGGCACCGCCAGCCCATCGGCCGCCAGACGCCCAAAGGGCACGACCACCGTCAGAACGAAAAGCCCTGCCAGAAAAAGCCCCAGCCGCAGGTCGATCAACCCGGCCAGCCTGCGCGCCGGTTTCGCCTCGCCCGTCATGCTCATGCCTCCACCGCCCGGCCCTTGAGCGCGAACAGACCGCGCGGACGCTTCTGGATGAAGAGGATGATGAAGACGAGAACCAGGATCTTGCCGAGCACCGCGCCTGCGAAGGGCTCCAGAAACTTGTTTGCCACCCCGAGCGTGAAGGCCCCGGCGAGTGCGCCCCAAAGGTTTCCGGCCCCGCCGAAGACCACCACCATGAAGCTGTCCACGATATAACCCTGGCCCAGATTTGGGCTGACATTGTCGATCTGGCTCAGCGCCACGCCGGCAAGCCCCGCGATGCCCGCGCCAAGCCCGAAGGTGAGCGCATCCACCGCGCCCGTGTTTATCCCCATCTCGGCGGCCATCGCCCGGTCCTGCGTGACCGCGCGCATTTGAAGGCCCAGAAGCGAGCGGCGCAGCAGCACCAGCAGGCCCACGAACACCGCCAGCGCAAAGACAAGGATCCACAGCCGGTTCCATGTGATCGTCATCTGCCCGATCTCGAAGGCTCCCGACATCCACGACGGATTGCCCACTTCGCGGTTGTTGGGACCGAAGGCCGAGCGCACCGCCTGTTGCAGGATCAGGCTGACGCCCCAGGTGGCGAGCAATGTTTCCAGGGGTCGGCCGTACAGGTGGCGCACGATGCCGCGCTCGATCGCCATCCCCGCGACACCGGCCACTGCAAAGGCCAGCGGCGCGGCAATCAGCAATGACCAGTCGAACAGCGCCGGCGCCGAGTTGCGGATCACCTCTTGCACTGCAAAGGTGGTATAGGCCCCCAGCATCACCAACTCGCCATGGGCCATGTTGATGACCCCCATCACCCCGAAGGTGATGGCCAGCCCGATTGCCGCCAGCAGCAACACCGAGCCCAGCGAAAGCCCGTACCAGACATTCTGCGCCAGCGACCAGACGCGCTGCGCACCCTCGATGGCGTCGAGCGCGTCGCGCACCTCCCCGCCGATTTCCGGGTCGTCCGCATGGCCAGCCAGCACCGACTGCGCTGCCGCATCCCCGCGCGCGCGGAGCAGCACTACGGCTGCGACCTTCTCTTCACGTGGGGCGTCGGAATTCAGGATTGCCACCGCCCGCGCTTGGCGCAAGACGGTGGCAACCTCCCTGTCGGACTCGGCCGACAACGCGGCGTCTAGCGCTTCTATCCGGGCCGGATCGCCGCTATTGAATACGGATTGGGCAGCGGCAAGCCGCGTTGCCCGGTCGGGGTGCATCAGAGAAAGCGAGCCGATCGCAATGCGGAGCATCCCGCGCAACCGGTTGTTGACCTTGATCTTCTCGGCGGCGCGTGCCGGCACCTCACCGAGGCTTTCGCCGGTGAGCGCGTCTACAGCCGTAGCGCCCGCGGTGCTTTCCCCGAAGATGACGACGCGCCCGTCGCCATTGCGGGCATGCAGTCGCCCGTCGAGCAGGGCCTGCAGCACCTCTGCCGCGCGAGGATCACCGGTCCTCGCGATTTCTGAAATCACCTCGACGCGGTCAGAATAGCTGCCCTCGGGCAGGCTCGCGACCAACTCCTCGAAGCTGGCGGCCAGACTTCCGGTTGGTGCCACGAGGGCGAGGAGAAGGAGAAGTACGCGGATCATTTGTGGAAACACATTTCCTGGCTATGAGTGGAACGCTCCTCCCGCAGGGAGGAGTTGCGGAGGGAGGTGTTTGGGGCGCCGGCTCAGGGAGGAGTTGACCCGGCGCCCCGGCCATGTCAGGAGCTTTCGCTCATGCACCACCTCCGCATCTTCCCACATCGACATTGAAGTTCCCGCAGGACATCGGCGCGCGCCAATCGGATATCAGCGTGGCGCTGTCGGGCAGGTAATCGGACCAGGCATCACCGGGCACCAGACCGGCGGTTTCCCAGACCACGTCAAACTGCCCGTCATCCTGGATTTCGCCCACCAGCACCGGCTTGGTGATGTGGTGGTTCGGCATCATCGCGGAGTAGCCGCCGGTCAGGTTGGGAACCGAAACCCCGACAAGCGCATCGATCACCGCGTCCGGGTCGGTGGTGCCGGCCTTCTCCACAGCCTTCACCCACATGTTGAAACCGATGTAATGCGCTTCCATCGGGTCGTTGGTCACACGGTTCTCGTCGCCGATGAAGGCATGCCACTTCTCGATGAAGGCCGCGTTCTCCGGCGTGTCCACCGACATGAAATAGTTCCACGCGGCAAGGTGCCCGACCAGCGGCGCGGTATCGAGCCCGGCCAGTTCTTCTTCGCCCACCGAGAAGGCGACGACCGGAATGTCCTCGGCCGAAACACCCTGGTTGCCCAGTTCCTTGTAGAACGGCACGTTGGCATCGCCGTTGATGGTGGACACCACCGCCGTCTTCTTGCCCGCCGAGCCGAAGGCCTTGATGTCGGAGACGATGGTCTGCCAGTCGGAATGGCCGAACGGCGTGTAGTTGATCATGATGTCCTCGGGCGCGACCCCCTTGGACGTCAGGTAGGCTTCGAGGATCCTGTTGGTGGTGCGCGGATAGACGTAGTCAGTGCCCGCCAACACCCAACGCTCGACGCTGCCACCGTCTTCGCTCATCAGGTAGTCCACAGCCGGGATCGCCTGCTGGTTCGGCGCCGCGCCGGTGTAGAAAACGTTACGCTCGCTCTCCTCGCCTTCGTATTGCACGGGGTAGAACAAGATGTTGTTGAGTTCCCTGAACACCGGCAGGACCGACTTGCGGCTGACGCTGGTCCAGCAGCCGAAGACGCTGGCGACCTGATCCCTGCTGATCAGCTCGCGCGCCTTTTCGGCAAAGAGCGGCCAGTCGGAAGCCGGATCAACAACCACCGGCTCCAGCGTGCGGCCCAAGAGCCCGCCCTTGGCGTTCTGCTCTTCGATCAGCATCAGCATCACGTCTTTCAAGGTGGTCTCGGAAATCGCCATCGTGCCCGAGAGCGAGTGCAGGACGCCGACCTTGATTGGCCCGTCCGCCGCAGCGCGCAGGATTGACGGGGTTGACAGCAAGGCCGATCCAGCGGCCCCCATTTTCAGGAATTTTCTGCGATCGAGCATGTTTCTCCACATCTCCAGTTGAGCGTGCGGAAACCTTTCGCCCGCACCGGTGTCGTAGCAGCAACGCACAAAGGCATTGTGTCGTGACGACCGATATGGCAGCCATGTCCCCGCAACATACGTTGCAAGACGTGCGGCGGCAGAAACCAGGCCAGGCGAATGTCGCCGCACACCCTTTCTTGTCTTCGTGCGGCAGCGAGAGCGATGCCCACATGCCGCAATGCGATCTGGCCGAATTATCGCGGAGACGACAAGCGCTGCGACCTTTGATGCTGCACCGCCGCATTAGATGCCCAAGAAATGTGCGCAAAAAAGCGATTTGCGCCTTCTTTGCGTCAATTTGACAGCCGCAATTGGCCA
>TARA_R110002124_G_scaffold286927_1_pt1 | contig 45591 bp, 41 predicted proteins | sample TARA_R110002124 | Tara Oceans TARA_R110002124 (sample SAMEA4397445) | marine metagenome | biome: Polar Biome; feature: [SRF] surface water layer (ENVO:00010504); material: water (ENVO:00002006), including particulate matter (ENVO:01000060) such as... | depth 5 m
AGGAATGTACCTGGTAAGCATCAGTAACGAACAAACTGTGATCAATAAACAAAGACTAATCGTCAATCCATAAGCAAAGGGCTTAAAATAATCAAAAGGCTCCCTGATACTATTTCAGGGAGCCTTTTGCTATTTAAGAACTTACTAAGTGAGAAGGAAATTCCAAATACCCCTCAAAATTCAATTTTCAATATCAACTTAGCGATCATCATGCATCAATTCAGGCAGGAGCTGCTCCATAGGAAAGATTTACTTACGTTTTAAAACAGTCTTGAAAACTTCAGCCATTTGATTAGCGAAATTTTGAATATTGTATTTCTCAATATGAAGATTTTTGGCTCTTTCTCCCATTTCATCAAGATTTAATTCGCCGCCTATCATTTTCTTCAATTTTTTATTCCATCCCTCTGGATTATTTTCATTAACCCAGAGTCCTATTTTTTCTTCTTCTATATCGATATCCAAAAATGAATGCTGTGTCATTAAAATTGGTTTACCTACCGCCATGGCATCCAACAAAACTGTAAGTCCATAGGTATTTCCTTTTTCTCTAATTTCTTCTTTTAGTGGGATAATAATAAACGAAGAATTAACGTATGACTCCAAAAGTTGATCATATGGCACCCAGGTAGTGTCAACTGTTACATTTGCAGGAAGATTTACTGAAGAGGGGATGGTATTTGGGGTACAATATATCTTTAAGTTATAGGGTAAATTTTCAAAAGCTTTAATGAGCATGTCATAATCTCTATCAGCTGTACCGGCACAAACTGCATAAGGAGCTTGATCACTTTCCTTCTTCGCTTTCAAATTTTTATAAAAGCCCACATCTGCCCCCCAACTTACAGGGAAACATTTACTCTCTTTTTCTACCTCGTTATAATGAAGATCTCTTTGCGTTTTTACCATCAAATTTTTTGAAAAAAACGCAAACGCATCAAACTGCCGCAGATGTTTAACTCCCAACTTATTCAAAATAGAATTCTTGTTCTTATAATAAATAAAATTTTGATGAGCTAAACCTACCAAAGGAATCTTGAGCAACCCTAAAAACCTCAAGAATGTTAACAATTTATTGATAGAAACTGGATAAGGCATATAAACAAGATCATAATTTTTAATTATAAATAATGCTCTCACCTGTTGATCTAGGAATGGTATTTTTAGGTACTTACCTATTTTGTCAAGCCACTTGTATTTTTGATGTTTGTGGATATCTACTATAAAATCTCCTGATTTCTCTAATTCAATCTTCCCCATTAGGTAATGGCTTGGATTGGTCCCCTTTTTCCAATTTTCGTAGATATTTTCAAAGGAATAGGAGTTGATTAAAAGTACTTTTATCTTTTTCTCCATAATTTGCAGCCAAATTAGATTCGTTCCAATTCTTCTATCTTTGCGACGATGTACTGGGCAGTAGCATGTTCTGAACACTTTTCCTCCCACCATGCGAGTGTTTTTCGATGAATTTCCTCAAGCTTAGCCTCATCCTTTAATAACTCTTGTGCAATATCACATCCTTTTTCCCAATTGTTCACTTGAATTAAGGGAGAATTGGCATAAAAAGGAGTATCTGGCAAAGGTTCAGAAATGATTACACAGCCTGCTCTCATCGCTTCAAAATGCCTAAAGCATTCTGTCATAAAATACCCCTTTGGGCACAGTACAATTTTAGAATCTGCCAATACTTCCCCATACTTCTCTGGAGAAAAGCCAGCTTTAAATCCATTATTAAAAATGACAATAGAATTAGAAAAAAACGAACTAAAATCACTGCCAAGCTTCAACAAAAACTTTCGGTAGTAATCATGTGTTAAAATTTTCTCTGAAGGTAAAATAAAACCCCATTTGGAAAAAATTCGGTAAAAATCTATTCTGTTCATATTAAGGTTTCCCCTAAAAAAAACATTGTATTTCCTTTTATTAATAGGTTTATTTGGAAATTCAGGAACAGCATTCACATAGCCTAAGGCAAGAGGGAAAACATTTTTAGCCTTAGCTTTCATTCCTATATAGGATTTAAAAACTGCAAAATACTTATCAGAAAAACAACTAGGATCTAAACCCCTCTCATCTGAAAAATAAAGTAATATTTTCTTTTTACTGGATTTATAATCGCCACTAGGTGGCATAATATCAGTTCCTGAATCAGGGTTTCTTTTATTTACGCGGTGATTGGAATAAATAAAAAACTCAAAATCATCAAACTTCCCTTGTAGAATCCCCCTTAACTCATCAATTACATTCTTTATAAACTTTGATTCATTCAATTCCTCAAATCTATAATCTGATTTGTCTTCTATTGAAACATTGGTAAGACCAAACAATTTCATACCTTAAATATGTGTTTATTAGTTAAAAATGGAAAACAAATTCTAAAGAATCAAAATATTATCCTAATATAGCTATCTTAAACGAATTTTTAGAACAGCTTTCTCTAATTTTTCTGCAAATAATTCGGAATTGAACTTTTGCAAATATACACGATTTGCTTGATCACTCATTTTCCGAAACATCCGTTTGTCTTTTGCTAATAGCTCAACGGCTTCCACCCATCCATTTACATCTCCTTTACCTACAGTAATTCCAAAACCCTCTTTAGCAGCATCTATATTAATCATTGGATTCTCTGTGATAACAGTGGGTTTTCCTAAAGCTACTACATCTTGTAAGCTTGTCATACCTTGACAACCTTCTTGACTATCAGGGTATTTAAGAGGTATTAATATAGCAATAGACTCTTTATAAAACTTAAGCAGTTCTTCATAAGGAATAAAGGAAGCATTAATGGTCACATTACTAGGTAAATCTTTTACCACAGGTTTTGAACTTGGTGTGCAAAAAATCCTAAGTTGGTGATCCATTTTTCTAAATGCCTCAATTAATGTGACATAATCCCTGGCTGTATGACCAGCGCTTATAAAGTAAGTCAAAGCATCTTCTTCATTGCTAACTACCTTATCGTAAAACTTAGTATCTGGCCCCCATTGCGCTGTATCAATTTTAGCCAAATCACTCTTTTTAGTAATATTTAGTGCCCTAATTGTATGTTCCTTCAGCTTTTCACTAAGAAAAACAATACCGTCATATTGAAACAAAAATTGCTTACTGACCCACCTTAAAAATGAATTTGAAGAATTCATTTTCATAAAAGGTTGGTGTATGGTCACTAAAATTGGTTTTCTGTACAAACCCAATAATTTTAACACTATTAGTAGCCTGGTGTTCGACCAAGAATAAGGCGCGTACAATATATCAAAATGCTTACCATAATTCAACAATCTCAACTGTTGGTCCAGGTGTTTGACTTTCAACAAACTACCTATTCGATTAAGAAAAGAATATTTTTCATGCTGAAAAATTTTAACTTCAACATTTCCTCTTCTCTCCAACTCTACTTTTCCCCAAACATGGTGACTTCCACTTTTACCCTGTTGCCAAAGCGCATAGGCATTCTCCATGCTATAATTGTTAACCAGTAGTAACCTTGGTTTTTCCCTTTCTTCCAATATCTTAATCGTTTATTTAAATTAGGTTTTCCTTCTGTTACTTGGGCTAAGCCTCTCTGTCAGAAGAAGCTTCACAAATGCTACATTAGTAGTAAGGTACCGTTTCCACATTCTACCAGGTTCTTGCATTGTCCTGTAGAACCATTCAAGACAAATGTTCTGCATCCACACAGGTGCTCTTTTCACTTTTCCAGATACCACATCGAAGCTACCCCCTACTCCCATTATAAAGGGCACATCCATGACCTCTTTGTATTTATTTAAGAAAATCTCCTTCTTTGGGGAGCTCATTGCTACGAATAAAATATCGGCATTAGAGGCTTTTATTTGCTTGGCGATTTCAAGTTCTTCATCCTTTCCAAAATACCCATTCCTGTAGCCTGCAATTATATCTTTATTGTATTTATTTGAATAAATATCAACAACCTTATTAACTACATCTTCTTTGGCTCCGAGAAAAAATATTTTATAATTTTCCTTAGCAGCTAAACCTACTAAATTATCCATAAGATCAATTCCTGCTACTCGCTCAGGAAGATATTCTTTTAAAAAACGGGCTGCCCAAACGATAGATTGCCCATCTGCATTAATAATATCACATTCAACTATTGATGCTTTTAGCTCAGGATCTTTTTGAGCATTAACAAGCTTTGCAGCATTCACTACTACGTGGTGCAAATTTTCTTTCTTCTTGATACTTTGGTTTATCAATGCCACAGTTTCATCCATGGTTAAGGAATCTACAGGTACATTACAAATACTAATTCTTTTTACCTCTTTCATAAGATTGCTCTTTATGTAAACTTAATGTTTTATATTTTTCATTTTTATCAGTAGAACTTATCCTTGCTAGTACCTCTCTTTAAGCTATCCAAGCACCCTATCAGGAGTGTTTTTTGTTGTAAAAAGAACTTTCTTTTTTAAATAATACTGTAAAAGATAAAAACATCCACGCTTGCGCCCACCGCATATAAGGGATTCTAGACGTAAAATGTTTGTTAATCTGATAATAAAAATAACCTTTTGGAGATTGCATGTTAGCTATAGTCCATTGCATCACTTTAACAGCCATTTCTTTGTGTTTATCAAATTGCCCTAACTTATCTAATGTAATCAACAATTGGGTAGGTGCATGAATATCCACTGGGAAAGTACTGTTATTATAATATTTTGAAATACCTTCATCAGTAAAAAAGGTATTGATATAATAGTCAAATCCCTTTTCCATATAACTATCAAAGGAATGGTCACCAGAATATCGCGCATAATCAGACAAGCACTCAAGGTTATAACCAGTGTGGAAATTATCGATCCAATGATGGAAAGGCAATGTCCCATAACTCCAAGCACCGTTTTCTTTCTGATATCCACAAGCGAAATTCACAGCTTTCTTGGCTTCCTCAATTAATTCCTTCTCACCAGAAATAGAGTAAACCCTACTTAGTAATCGTGCTCCTAAAAGTGAAGCATTGAAAACAACACTTTTATCTAATGGAGAATAAGAAAAAGAGAAGTCTCCTTTGTCATCGTAAGTACGATAAAGATCCTTTAAAACAAAATCACAGGCACTTCTTGCTGCAGCATAAAACTCCTTTCTTTCAGTAATGGCAAAAGCATCAAGTAACCCACAAGCTATAAATGTAGTGGCCACTACTGTAGGAGTATATTTAGGTTGGAAAAATGCCCTGGCTTGCCAGTCAAAATTGTATCCCCAACAACTTCCACTCCACCCCTTTGTTTGTAGATCCAAAATTTTATCTCCAAAGAAATTAATCTTCTCCAAATAATGGGTTTGTGGATCAATTTCGTAAAGGTTACAATAACTTGTTAGAAATAAACCCAATGCTTTTGGGTTAAATTCTTTAGGCACACCTACAAGAGGCCTTAGGTTCATAGGTGCGCGCTTAAAAAACTGCGTCCAAGCTAGCTTAGCAATACGAGATTTCGAAAGCAAAGGAATGGACTGAAAAAGTTTACTATTTAAACTATCATACGGATCATACCCTTTATATTCCTCCTTGGAACAAAAGTCGGCCAATTGTTCAAAGGAGTTGAAAAAATCGTTTACTTGACTCATTGTTTCTTTGTTTGATGGCATTTTAATATTGTTTCAATCAGTACTTTCCGAAAATCAATGTATCTATTTTGAGAGAATTAAACCAGCTTATCGTATAAGTAAAACTCAAAGTATTGAATTAAAAAGACCAAGTTCTCTTTAAAGACAAATAAAATAAGTCTTTAAACCAGTGCGCTTTCCTTCCTTTCGCATAGGATTTCCGACTCCCGAGAATGTTTGAGATATATGATTGTAGCTTACATCCTATATATCTACCAATTCTATTAATAATACTTTTCTATATAAGCTAACAGTTGATCTACCCTTTTGCTCCAAGAATTGTTTGCCGCAATAGTGATTCTTTCTTTGATCAATACTTCAGTATTTTCGTCGAATGCCTGCTTTACAAAAGATACAAATTCATTATCGTTATTCGCTTTATAGACTGTTCCTTCTGGAAACTCCCAATGCCTCACATTCGGAAGATTGGTTATTACTGCAGGTCTACCAGTGGCTAGATATTGCCACATTTTATTTGGCGTTCTACCTGTATTTGGATCATCCATATAGTATGGAGCGATAGCGACATCCATCTCCAACAATTTCAAACTCAATGGATCACCTGTCATTACACCATGAGCAACCACTTTTTTAGGCATAGATAAGTGGTCCAGAAAATCATCTTTAATAGGCCCAATCAAATGTAATTCTACATTTTCTATTTCCAAAATTTTATTAATGAGTGCCAGTGGTGTTTTTTTCTTGTCGATATAGCCAAGTAAAACCACTCTTATCTTTTCTTCTATTCGATTTATGGTTAATCGGGATTCCTCTACTTTGGGAAATTCAGGTGCTCCTAATGCTAACTCATAGGATTTTGGATTTATCTTACTAAAATCATCAACTAACTTTTTTGCAGTCCCCAAGGAAAAGGTCGAAGTTTTTATCAACCTAGTCTGTGTGAAAATGGCGTAAGCTTTCATCCAACCAGGAACTTTGACATTGTTAATAAAGTCATCATTGGCCATATAAATAAATTTCTCAAAATATTTACCAACCAAATGCCCACCAAATTCAGTACAAATAAAAATAACATCTTTACCCTTAAACCGCTTTTTTAGCTTGCTAAATAGCCACACTTGGTAAGCTTCATTTAAGACCGGCATTCTGTACCTAAGTCTAAAACTAGATGGAAAAGATGGGCATAGTAATTCGAAGTTATCGTTTACCAACGTGCTTTCCAATTTGGGGATACCGATGGTATTTGACGACACAAAAGTAACCTTAAATCTTTTCGCTAATGCATGAGCCAATTGATGCCTGGATCGAGGTGGTCCGTCCCATTCTGTATTGGTATAAACAATAAATTCCATTGATCTAATAAATTTTATTTTCTTTCAAAAAATAATCAATCGTTTAACGATTTCGATATTTATAATAGATTGGTTTGAGTAGCGGTAGTGATGCCAAACCCATACCTGAACCTCAATTAGCTAAGGGAGTGCTCCTATTATTAGGGCACGTCCCAAAAGCATTTGGTTTTAACAACCTAAGTCAATATAAGAACGAACTGCCCAGCTAAAAAACAGCCACACTCTATAACCACTTAGAATATTAAATTATGAAAACAGTTCGTCTAGGCTTACCTCCTGAGGCATACCTGTTGAAAGACTGTCTAGTATTTTAAATGTAGTCAAAGTAGTCAAGCAAATGGATTCAAAAGATATTGGACTTGACTTACCTTCTTTCACATTATCAAGAAAGCTATGCACTTCTTCTAAATGGCCTTTACCTGAAGACTTAAGCTTGGTCAGTTTGTTCTCCTTATGTAGGCTTCCTGCTCTAAAATCCTGAATGATTCCAACTTTTCCTCCTGAGAAAACCTCAATATTCTCCTTAGGAAGTGATTTATCACCATTAGCTAAATAAGTAAGGTTGCCAACCGAACCATCACTGAACTTAACCGTTACGGCCATATTATCGGCAGAAGTAATTTGTTCATTAGAAGTATTTATGGATTCAGCATAAACCTTAATTGGATCGGCATCAGTAAAATACTGCATTAAATCAATGAAGTGACAAACTTCACCAACAATGCGACCCCCTCCAATTTCAGGAATTTGAGACCAATGGTCTTTAGGAATAAAACCTGCATTCACCCTTATATTTACTACAAGAGGTTCGCCAGTGTTTTTAAATTCTTTTTTCAATTCCTCTGAAATCGGTGCAAATCGCCTATTAAATCCAACCATTAAGGATTTATCAGCACTTTTCTTGGCATGGATCACTTCTTTCAATTGCTCCATGTTCATAGCTAAAGGTTTTTCAACAAAAACATTTTTCCCAGCTTTAAGGCTATCAATCACATAGGAAGCATGTGACACATGAGGAGTGGCAATAAACACTGTATTGATTTCATTTTTATCAAAAACATCTTTTGCATCTGATGAGCAAAAATTGAATTTAAACTTATCTGAAACGCTTTTTGCAGTTATACCTTTTGAAGTAACTACTCCATCTAAAGATCCTCCCCAAGACTTTACATTCGGTATCAAATAGCTTTGCGCGAAACTACCTGCACCAATAAAGCCAGCATTTATTTCCTTAATGGGCTCATTGTTTACCTGAGTAACCGATTGAAGTTTGGCCGCTGATTCTTGGTATTTTAGTAAAATACCAATATGAGGTTCCTGAACTTTACCCATCACAATATCATATGCTTTTACTGCTTCATCGATATCAAACAAGTGGGTTATCAAAGGTTTGATATTAATGGCCTTGGCCGCTATCAAATCCAAGAATGCTTCCATATTCCTCTGCTCAGTCCATCGGACATAAGCAAATGGGTAATCCTTGCCTAACTCTTCATAATCTACATCATATCTACCTGGACCATAAGAACAAGAGATTTTCAGCTCCAATTCATTTTTGTAAAAATAAGGTTCACGAGGGATATCCATTTTCACTGCACCTACAACTATAATTTTACCTTTTTTACGAGCTATTTCAGTAGAAAGAACTATTGGGTCATTGGTAGGTGTTGCCGCTGTAATGATAATAGAATCAAAGCCTCTTCCATTCGTGAAATTCTGACAAGCAGCGATCAAATTAGAATCGTTTCTATGCATGGATTGTCCTGCCCCTGACTCTTTTGCTAATTCGATCAACTTCTCTGACATGTCTATTCCGAAAACGGAGCAGCCATTTGCTTTCAAGAGTTGAACAGTTATTTGCCCAAGTAAACCTAGACCTATTACACAAACCTTTTCTCCTAATTTAGGGTCTGCTTGTCTTACTCCTTGCAGTGCAATGGCACCTAAAGTGGTAAAGGCTGCTTCATCAGAGCTAACATTATCTGGGATTTTTGTAACTAGGTTCTGAGGCACAGAAATCACCTCAGAATGAGAAGCATAATCAGCTCCTGCACAAGCTACCCTGTCACCAGGCTTAAAAGCTCCGTTACTATCCATGGAGGCGATAACTTTTCCAGAAGTACTGTATCCTAAAGCCTTTAATGAATCAAGTTTGGTTTTAACCTTATCCATAGTGGCCTTAAAACCCTCTTTCCGAATATTCTGGATCACCTGTGCTACCAGGTCAGGTCTTTGTTTGGCTTTGCCTATAAGACTTGCCTGTGCTACCTTTACTGTACTTCTTTCCGTACCAGCACTAATTAGTGAATATTCATTTTCGACCAATACCATACCTTCAGAAATAGCCGGTACAGGAACCTCGTCTACATAAAGCTCTCCAGTCTTAAAATTTTGAATTACTTGTTTCATTGCTTTAAAGAATAAATTAAATAATGTTTAGATACCTGTAATTTTTTCAATTTTTTGCACAAAATTATGCCAGCTGTTTTGCTTCATAAAAGTATTTCTATCCGCTTCTATTCGCTCATCAGCTGGGTCAAATCCCTCGATTATCTTGGGTATATCATCGAAATCTTTAAAAGTTCGCATAAAAGCCAAATTGCCCATATCTTTAAATGCACCATGATCCGGACCTAAAACGATTGCCCCCATGCGTATACTGTCCACCAATGAGCCAGAGCTAATTACGGTTTGGGATTTATAGGTAAACAAAGTAAAACGGGACTGATTAGAATAATTTGCTATTTCTTCTAAACTTAGCAATTCATCCTTATAATCAGCACTTTCAGGCAATATAGAAAGAATTTTACTTTTATAATCCTGGTCACTACATCTTCCTATAATCAATACTCTCGCCTTATTTAATGCAGGTGATGTTTGTAGATAATTTAGAAAAATATCTATCCCTTTGTATGGGAAAATACTTCCCCAAATAAGGAAATCATATTTTTTCTCATCCGCCTGATAATTCCGCAATTTTTGAGTAAATGGGTGTGGAATCACATGAACTTTAGATAAAGCATCAGGATAATCCACAGCTATAAAGTCTTTACCCGCATTCGAATGGGTGATAATAAAGTCAGAAGAACGCATCAGCCTATTAAACATATCACGAGTCACTTCATTCTCACCTTTATGGTGTGATCCTTTATTGTGTAAAACCCACACAATCCTTTTCGAGAATTTTTTAGCCATCCATAAAAACAGGCTAAAAAGTCTTTTTTGAACCCCTCCAAACTTTTTTTCTGGGATAGTTTCCGGCCAATTAAGAATGAATAGTTCTGCGTTATTGAAATGGATGAAGAAACTAAGAATTCCACGATTAGGTGCATTTGCATTCACCACCCTATGATTTTCAGCCAGGGATTTCTGAAAATTAAAGATATAGGGATTTGGTGACCCTATTATCTTATCTATCTTTGGATACAAAAAAATGGCTGCCATTTTAAGCTTGATTTACCTTGTTTTCTAATGCTCCCAATTCAGACAATTCCTCTTTGAATTGCTTTCTAACTTTATTTGCATCATGCCTTTCCTCTGCAAGTTTTATAGCTGCTTCAGAGATCCTTTGTCGCATCTCTTTGTTATTAATCAATTCCATCAATCCATCCCGAAGTGCTTGGACTTCATTTTTTGTCACTACCTGAGCCCATTGATGATCCTGTGCATAAGTAACCAATGCTGTATCTTCAGGTGCAAAAACCAATACAGGCGTTCCACAGATCATGTATTCAGATGCTTTAGTCGGCATGGAGTATTTTATAAAAGCATTTGCCGAAGGGGTAAAATCATAGGGCAAAAACAGAAAATCTGCCTCTGAAAAACGGTCAGGTAATTCTTCATAAGGGACAAACCCTCTATGGACAATACAATTGTATTTATCAACCCATTCAGGCCTTTTACCTACCTGCAGCACCAATTCAACAGGTGTTTTTAGTTCTTTATTTAGTTCATCCAAGCATTTGGCCATGGTCTCCAAGGAACTCTGAATACCTAAACCCATTCTACCGGCATATAAAATTTGAATTTTATCCCCAAAATCATAAGAATTCCGCTGGCTCTTGCTCCAGAATTCAAGCTCTATGGGATTATGATAGGTAGAAAATGTATATCCATACCGTTCCTTATAAGCCAGTGCCATTGGTTCACTTATACTAAAATGTCTATCACAAGTAGACAACATTTCTCTAAACTCTTTATCTACAACTTTATGCCAATACCCACCCATTAAACCATAGCCAGGCAGCACTTCGATCCAATCATCCATCATATGGAAAACCATTGGTTTTTTTAAGTAACGCTGAACTAGAGTGCAAAAGACAACTGCTTCCCGCCTTTGTGCCTGGGCATAGATGACATCTGGGTTAAACTCAGTAAGCCATTCCTTTAATTCAGGGGAAAGCTGAATACTGGAAGCCCAATTCAAGACTCCAAGCCAATTCAGTGCCGGATTAATGTACTCATTAAGCAAGGTTACCCTTAGCGGAGACTTCTTTATGGTTTCTACATTCTTCTTCTTCCTGTCAATTTTCAATGGGCCTGAAGGATATTTTCTCTTCATTAAATTTAAAGGGAAATTCCAAACATGCTCCTTATGACCTAATTGATAATACTTATCACAAATATCCAATTGTGTTTTTTCATTAAAAAGGTTACCTAAGCACACAGCAGCTAGGTGATCTTTCTTCCAGCCTTTAAAAAGATTAGATAAGGTGATTCCTCCTCCGGAAACATTGTTAAAGGGCTGGTTAAGAATCAATACTTTAGGATAATTCATATAGTAATCAACTTATAGTAAATGAATACACAATATTTAGAGCGTTCCGCTTTTCAACTTTTCAAGAAAATAATTCAGCTCAGCTTTGTTTCCATTATAATAATCTGAATAATTTTCCATAAAAATCTCAAATACCTTTTGCGGCGTTTTCTCTAGGTCATACTCCAATTTATACTGTCTCAATTTTTCTTGCAAACCTTCTTGCCCATCATAAACCACAAAGCAATCTGCTAACTTCCCTGGGCCGTGTATTTCCACTTCATCATCCAACCTCCAAGCCATACCCCATGATGTGTCGGGCGTAAAAACATAGGCGCCGCAACTCATGCATTCTGCAATCGGCAGACCAAAAGATTCAGGAAATTGAAGAAAATAAAATGTAGCTTTTTTATAAATCTCTCTGATTTCATCAAAAGTATATGATCCTGATAATTCAATATAAGGAATCCCTACTGCTTCTAATGCTTTTATCTGCTCATTCCGTTCTTTCTCGTAGCCCTCCCTATAAAAATCTATAATTGCCAAGTGTTCTTTTTTGGAAACTGGGGCTAGTCCTGTACTCTTCAAATACAAGCCTACCTGACTCCATGGTGCCTTTGGCTTACTCCTAATTTCGGTTACTTCAGAAACGGACAAATGCCAATCAAAAATATCTTCTTGGTGGTGTCCTCCATCATTTAGGTAGGAAACCATAGTTGGAGCATTACCTAAATAATAAACTTCATGAAAGATAAGTGGTATGCCTTCTAATTTCTTCCTTAACTTCACAAAGTCAAACGAATCACTCAAAAACGCCTTGGGACTACATTCTACGATTATTACTGCATCATATTTCTTTAACTTACGTAAGAACAATTGATCCTGAATATAATGGATCAACTGATATCCTTTCCAGGTAATATAATTGTAGTTTTTGGCTACTTTAGCATAACTCAACAACCGCTTAAACACGAATAATTCATAGAACACTTCAGACTTAACACCCTCTGCTTGAGATAAAAAACTGTGCAGGCAGTTGGCTAAAATTCTGGGGCTTGAATAATTTGGTTTGGTAACTATTGCTATATTTTTCATTGTCAAAACGTAACTTTTATCTAAAAACCTTAAAATCACTCAACCGGTTTAAAAAGAGATTTCATTTTCTCCTCTGGAATGCTTCGAATAAATGGGGAGTAACAAACCCCTACTCCAAACCAAACCAAAAAATAATTCATCGTAAACACCTGTACTGTAGAAGGATGAGTGTTAATAAGCCAAAATAAAATCCATAGAGCAAATGCTTTAGTTAAATAATTTTTAGAGCTGAAAAGACCTAAAAATATAGCAGGAATCAAAATCACTAATAAAAGTACAAGGTTTATGATTCCTCCCTTCAATATCATGTTAAGGTAATCTGTTTCCACAGTTCCTCTATAGTTTCCGGACTCCATGGTTGGACAATAATATTCTCCCCTCATTCCCCGACCTATAATCCAATCTAAGCCTTGCATATCTTTATAGAAATAGATTTCTATACCAGACCGGGTGTCTGTAACACCTCGATCTTGGAGGTAGTACAGGGCTTCCATTTCTACATTTAAAAAGACATAAACCCCTCCAATTACTGCAAAAAATAGCAGCGCTAACAGGATGGTGCCAGACAATAATTTTGATTTTGCACTAATAAAATAAATATAACCAGCCATTAGCAAGCCTAGACCTGCCATAAACAATAGTCCACGTCTTGCTCGAATTACTCCTAAAATTAAAACCACAACTATCACTACAAAAGCAAAAAAGTTTTTGGTTTTGGAATGGTACATGTGGGTGAATAAAATGAATAAGGCTGTAATTCCTAAAGATTTGGTGAAATATTCAACAACACTCCTATTTAGATCGTCAGGTATTACTTCTGTTAATATACCTCGAAACATTATACTGAACAGAAGAAAAATAACACTGAGCAGAATTATTGCTGAAAAGAGTTTTTTATAGAGCAAAAAGCTCTTTCTAAACAATACTACGAGCGGAACCAAATAAAACATCCCTCCAAACCACGGGTTTAGAAAAATCAATTTTAAAACATTTTTATTGAAGGAAAATCCTCTAAATAAAATCACAAGTGCCCATAAAGCAAATAAAAAGAAGAAAATTTTAAAGTATTCAGACTCAAAATTAGGCTTTAGCAAATAGGCTGATGAGGCAAATATAGCTGCCAGTCCCAATAATTGCAGGGGCTGAAATAACATAAACGGCATCTCTTTGGTAGAAAGGATCGTAGAACTAGCTATGTAGGCAATGAATCCCAGCCAAAAAACATTAATGGCTATCAGCTCATACCTATCATAGTGTAAAAACTCCTTTAAGGATGCGTTATATTTATTTACTTTTTCCACAAATCACTCCTTGATGGCGTCTTGCATTAAGGCCAGGTGCTGGTTAACAATTACATTTTTATAAAAATCAGGTAGCAAGTACCCTCCCAGATTATTGGACAGACAATAGTTTAATCCATGTGAAAGATCAATTGCGTCCTTATACTTTGCCAAATATCCATTTTTAAGATGATCAATCATGTCCGGAATTCCTCCAACATCAAAACCAACAACAGGTGTTCCACAGGCAAGACTTTCCAAAATTGTTGTTGGAAGATTGTCTGCAAGGGAAGGTGCTACAAAAACATCTGAAGCATTGTAAACCAAATTAGTGGTATAATCATCGGTTATAAAGCCCATAAACTTACATGGGAAAGGTATCGAATCCTGTATTTCTTTGTTTGGACCACTTCCAAAAATTAAAAGACAAATATTTAAATTTGGCTGCCTTTGTTTTAAGTCCTTCAACGCATCCATTAAATAGGTCCAACCTTTATAAGGGCTTGTGATTTTATTGGCCCCAAAAGAAATGACATATTGGTACTGGTCAATATTTAATATCTTCTTGGCAACTTTTTTCTCAAATGGCTTAAACAAATCCGTGTCAAGAGGATTTGGAATCCTAAAAACAGGCTTATCCTTTAGTAGTGTTCCCTTTTTTGCTAGATTAAACAACCATTTACTTGGAGCAACAAAAGAAAGATTATCGTAATTGTGGTAAAATTTAAACTTTTCTTCAAACTGAGTATAGGAGAGGTCTTTTTCCTTGTCTCCCGGAAACATCGGGCAATTCTGACAATGACTTAAGAATTTTTGACAATCAAAACTATGAAAGCATCCCCCCGTAATGGTCCACATGTCATGCATGACCATAATCATAGGTTTGCCAAGTTTGGCAATTTTTTCTAATCCGTCAATGCTTAAAAAACCACCTAAAATCCAGTGAACATAGATGACGTCTGCATTTTTAACCCAATCATGGTAAGTTACATCACTACCAAAAAGTGATAATGCAAAACCACCAGCATCCTTATCAATGTTTCTTGTATAAAAATCTTGAATTCTTTGGTTTACCTTTCGAATAAGAACACCTTTTTTACCAATACGCTGGATTTTGGGATCACCTATAACATTGGAGTGCAATGAAAGTACACATGAATCGAGCCCACGTTCCAAAAAGGCTTCATGGTATCTCAACACATAATTTCCAGAAGGACTTGAGCCATATTGCAAATGAACTACTCGCTTCTTATTTTTACTTTCAAACCCTTGGTCCGAATTTACAATAAGCTTTTTACTGTCTACCTGATCCATAGTCCTTTCTTTTTCTTGTATATAATGAAATAATACTGAAGTGGGGCAATAATTATTCCATTGAAACTCGCAATTAGGGATGAGATAAAAAGTGCATGAACCCCCATACCATAATAATCTATTAGTAAATAGGCTGATCCTACAAAAATCAAAGGGCTAATAAGACTTGCCCAAAATTGAATCTTCAGTGCACTTATCCCATTTAAAAAGTTAACAAATATACTTGCAAACATAAAGGATGTGAAAAATATTAATCCCCAAAGAGATAAGGTAAAGTCTATATCTACCTGCCCTTTTAGCCATACCCTATAAACGGTGTCTGAAACAAACAACATTACAACACCTGCTAATACAAATAGTAAGCCTATTTGCAAGTATTTAATGGTAGCCTTTTTAATCCAATTAATATCATTTTTAAAAAATGCATCTGTTGATGCTGACCAAAATGGTGTTAAGAATATTCCAAATCCCATTCCCAAAACATTAAAGTATTTGTAAACCACATTGTAGGTAGTTACTTCATATGGTCCAAAACTTTGTGCAATTATTATATTAGAAGTTTGGTATTGAACTAGGCTAGCAATTTGTATTACGAAAAACACCAGGCCTAAACTAAATAGATTTTTGGATTGGGAAAAATTAACACTAGAAATAGATGGCTTTAAGTTTTTATAACTAGTGCCGAAGAAGTAAAAATTAGCAGCTACCAATACGGCTACTGGAGCAATGCAAAGCGCCAAACCCAGATTGATAAGTGATCCTTCAGTGGTTTTTACCAATACAACTATGACCAACAAAGAAATAATCTGTCCTAAAAAATTAATTAGAGAAGCCTTTGCCGGTTGTTGATCAGCTGTGATTAAGGTATTAATGATTTTTAATACAAATTGAAGACAAAAATAAGTAAAAATGATAATGGCAAGGATCGAAAGTTCCAACCTCATTTCTGAAGATGCATTTAATATATTGACCCAGTCCAGAAATGGGTTAACAATTAAGAATACTAACCAAACCGCCGAAAACACAATGGTCAGCACTGCATAGGTAGTACTTATGTACATTTTTGCGGCTGCATTGTCACCTTTAGTCCTTGCTTCTGCAAATTTATTTCTTAACCCGTGAGTCATGCCCACATTAAAGAAACTAAACCAGCCTACGATTGAACTTAGAGCCAACCATATCCCATAACGTGTGGGATTTATGTAGTCAATAGTTAATGGAACCATTATCAAACTGACCGCTATGCTACCACCTTTGATAAAAATTGAACCAACAATATTTTTTTTAGCAAGAACCGTTCTTGCATTTCCTTTTATAAGGTGTTTTTTAAAATATTGATAAATAGATGAAAATAATCTTTTCATTGGTTATATAAAAACATAAAATATAGGCTAAAAAAATTAAGTAGATGATTTGGAAGATTTTTTATCTTCCTCATAATAGCCATAAGAATAACCATAATACCCATTTGTCTTTTTTGCATCATTCATCACCAGCGAAGTGTTTTTAAGCTTGCTCTTGATGTCAATGTCTTCCATAAACATAAGGTTTTCTTTCTTGGTGTAATTGTACCTGATCAAAAACAAGGTTCGGTCGCAATAAGGAGCTAGATTGAATGCATCTGTAACTGTGCCCACAGGGGCAGTGTCTATAATAATATAATCAAATCTCTCTTTAAGCTTTTCTATTAGCTCCTTCACCTTGTCACCCAAGGTTAACTCAGCTGGATCTTCTGGAATATTGCCACAACCTATTAGAGACAATCCATCCACTTTTTTGAAGTCAAGAAGAATATCTTCTATTTTAACTTCATCGTTGGATAGAAAATCTGCTATACCAAGCTTGGTTTTCATTTTCACACTTCTGAGAAGCGCCGGCTTACGAAGATCAAATTCCAATACAACCACTTTCTTTTTAGCTATACTTAAGCTTGCACCAAGGTTTAAGCTAAAGAATGTTTTGCCCTCACCACTAATGCTTGATGTTACCATAAGCACTCTATCATCCTTTCCTTCAGCAACAAATTTCAAATTGGTTCTTAACAACCTAAATTGCTCTGCAATAGGCGTTCTTCTCCTCTCAGAGATAGCCAATAGCTCACCACTATTGGGATAATTGCTAATTTCCGATAAAATAGGGATATCGGTAATATCTTGAACTTGAGACTTATGAATAATTTTACTATTCAGTGTATTCTTAATATAGATAAAACCAAATGGACAAATAAAACCTACAATTAAAGCCATCCCCAAAATCACCATTTTATTGGGTTTCACTGGGGAACCACTTGAGGCTGCTTTGTCAATGACTCGAGCATTGGATACAGTAGTAGTTGCCAGAGATAAATTGGCTTCTTCCTTTTTAGATTGCAAATAATTGTATTGTTCTTGCTTTCTGACTTGTTCTCTAGAAAGTTCTAGTAGTCCTCTTTCAATTTCGGGAACATTAGATATTCTAGTATTTATTTGTGCCAGATCACTTTTAAGATTCTGACTTTCAATTCTCAACCCATTTTTAATATTCGCTATATTGGTACTTATATTGTCTTTTAAAGACTCCAACTGTCCAATTATAGTTGCCACTACAGGATTGTTAGGCTGAACTGTCCTTAATAAACGTTGCCTTTCATTCTGAAGACGATTAAATTCATCAACCAAACCTGTTAATGTTTCATCAATGATTGATAGATTAGATGCCACTTCAATACCTGTACTTTCAGGATCTTGTAAGTATTCTTCAAGATAATTCAGAACTTCAGTCTGTGTCTTAATTTCTGAAAGTTGGGCTTCAATTTCCTTACTGCTTTGAACCATCAGGGAATTTTCTGTCCCCATATCTGAGATATTATTCAACCTTCTGTACTCTTCTATTCGTCTCTCAGTATTATTTAATTCCCTCATTAAGGTGTCTAATTGGGAATTAATGAAATCTATGGTATTACTGGCCGTTACGTTTTTCTCTTTTACAGCCTGAAGGTTGTACTGCTCAATTAATTTATTAAGAATATCTTCTCCCTTTTTTGGCACAGCATCTACCAAAGAAATATTAAAGACAGAAGCAAATCTTTGTGAAAGGTTTACCTGGATTCTTCCTTTATACATGCCAGCCACCTGATCTTTATTCTGAAAATAAACATGAAGAATATTAGGCATTTCCCCTAAAAACCACTCAGATTTATTGATTTTGATCTCTCCATACCAATTATCGATAAGCTCACCATATTTGTAAACCTTTTCTTTTTCATCTTTTTGAACCAAGATGAAATAATCATCAAATGGTTTGATGGTAACCCTTACCTCTTCAGGGTATTGACCTACATCAGGTTTTTTTAGTAAAGTTTTAACCTCAACAGGAATTTCTTCCCCATACAATTCTCTTTTCCTTGAATACTTGTCCTCCGTATAAAAGAAATAATCTAAAGGTAATTCCTCCACTGCATCTCTCATCAAGCTATAAGAGGCTAAGATTTCCATCTCGTTTTCAACAAGCTTATTGGACTCATAGGCCTCTAACTCACTATAAACGGTGTTCTGAGCAAAGTCAGAACCTCCATCAACTTTGATAAGTATAGAACTGGAAACACTGTAGAGCGGTGTAGAGAAAAAGAGGTATGCGAAAGCCAAACCCACAAATAAAATTGTGGATAGCACGAATAGCCACCAAAATTTCACATAGCTTAATATTATCAATTTAAAATCCATAGGTCTTGCGTCTTGATCGATAAATCCATCCAGTAATAGGTCAGATAAAATATCAGATTTCTTCATAAGGTTCACTATTCGAACCAATGGTTTATAACCAGGTTAACTATTATATTGCTCTATTTAAAAAATTTACTTTTTAAATCTGTTCAATTCTTTCTACTCGTTAAAAATATAACGAAGGTTGAACATCAATGAAACACCAAATGAAACCAAAATACTTAAAATTGTAAGCGATCGCTGATTGGTGCTTGCTTGGACAGACTTGATTTTATCAGGTTCTACATACAAAACATCGTTTTGTTGTAGCATAAAATAAGGTGAATTTAAAATAGCCTTGTCATTTAAGTTTAACCTTACAGCTTTTCTTGTGCCATTTTGGTCACGAATTAAAAGCACATTTTCTCTTTTACCATATTGAGTCATATCCCCCGCTAGACCTAATGCCTCCAAAATACTAATTCTATCCGTCGATAGGGTGAAGGTATTTGGATTAGCAACCTCTCCTATGACTGTAATTTTAAAATTCAAATATTGAATATTAACTATCGGATCTTTTACATATTCCTCAAGAATCTCAGTCATTTTGAGCGTAGCTTCAGCTCTGGTCAATCCAGCAATGTCAATTTTCCCAACTACAGGAAAATTGATTTGGCCATTTTTATCAACAAGATACCCTTCATTTGCGGGCAATTGTTGGGTCATCATTCTATTTTGAGAATCATTAGAAATCACACCCGAATTAAATAATAAATTTGATTCAGGACTTTGCGTACTTACAACGATCTTTATTAGATCTGCAGTTTGGATTATCGGTTCTTCAACTTGACTGATATTTGTAGTATAACTGCTACCTGATTCGATATCACTAAAATAGACCAGATTTCTTTTCGCACATCCAAACAACCCTGAAAAGAGAATAATAAAAGCCAAACTATAAATTAGGTTATTGTTTTTCATTTGTAAATAAAACTGTTTAATCGGTTTAACCTGCTGAGTGATTAATTTGGGAAAAAAGTTAAAAATTTATAATGTCTAATAATTCCTTAAACACCTCGCAAGTTACTTAATTATCAGAACAATAAGAACTGAGATGAATAATTTTAATTGAATTAAGCTATGCCTTACTCACCTAGACAACGTTTTAAAACACTTAGCCTCCTTGAATTCCGTTCCCAAAGAGGGTGTATTATGATATTTAATTAACTTTTGAATAGGTAAAAAGCATTTATCTGTCAAAGTTTTAAACCCATCGTCATTTAAACTAAGGCTGATTTATTTGCAAAAAAATTCAAATTAAATCTTTATTCGCCTTAAAAATCACTAACTCAACTGATAAACAATGGTATAGGATCTAAGCTGTTTAATCCTTTTGCTGTTTATTTATCCTTCTTAATACGCTTTCTCACTTTTACTCATTAAAGAAATAGCGGTATCAATTATTATCTTAATATCAAAGATAAGACACCATTTCCTAACGTAAAAGGAATCCAACCTAAACCTTGAATACAATTCATGGTAGCTATTTATTTCTCCTCTAAAGCCCTTGCTTTGAGAAAGACCTGTAATACCCGGTTTTACCTGGTGACGAGACATGAAATTATCAATCTCTTTAGCAAACTCGATATTCATTGGCACTGCCTGAGGCCTAGGACCTACTATAGACATGTCCCCCAAAATTACATTTATTACTTGTGGTAACTCATCCAAACTAGATTTTCTTAAGAACTTACCAATCCGAGTAATTCTTGAATCATTAACAGTAGCTTGCTTGGTATCTGCGTCCTTGTTTTTGACCATCGTTCTAAATTTATAACAATAGAACAATTCATTGTCTCTTCCATGTCTCAACTGCTTAAAAAACACACTGCCTTTTGAGTCCAGTTTAATCAAAATTGCAATAATTGGAAATAACCACGAAACAACAAAAATCAATGTAAAAAAAGACACAAACAGATCAAAAGCTCTTTTCAATACTCTTTTGCTGTTATCATCATTTTGACCATATAGAATTTTGATTTCTCTTTGAGCTTGGTCATTAACAAAATTTTCCTCTTCTAAGGTTCGACCAAATTTTTGGTCTACTAAAACATTTTCCATCTCTAACAATCTTTACGAATCCTCTCCTAAACCTAATTACCTATCTAAAAAACATTTATGTATATCTGAAATACATTTTTACAAATATATAAAGCATTTTTCACAATGCAAGGATTTGGAGAAAAAAATAATCTTAAAAGTCTTTTTTTTGTATTTAAAATTCATTTTTATGGTATTAAAAATAATTTAGGTGGTTTTTACTCCTATATCACTTGAATAAAGTTGATTCAATGCACAAGCAATCGGATTAATGCAGACATGACGACCTCTACCAAAAAGCGTTCCTGAATTTTATTGAAAGGAAATAGCTGATAAAATCAAATTAAAAGAGGCTGCAATTTAATAAGCAGCGCCATTCTTGTTAAAAAAAACACCCAAGGTCCAGAACAAAATTTTAAAATCTAAAACCAATGACCAATTCCTGATATAAAAATGATCTAATTTAATCCTACCATAAATATCATAAAAGCCTAATATCTCACCTCTAAAGCCTTTTATTTGAGCCAATCCCGAAATACCTGGCTTTACAGAATGCCTAAACATATAATTACTAATGTCTGTAGAAAACATGTAATTCATAGGCACAGCATGTGGCCTAGGTCCAATGACGGACATCTCCCCCATCAATACATTAAAAAACTGAGGGATTTCATCTAAACTGGACTTTCTTAAAAATCGCCCTATCCTTGTTACGCGGGCATCATTTCTAGAAGCTTGCCTAGTGTCAGATTCCTGATTCTTTATCATGGTCCTGAATTTATAACACCTAAATGTCTTATTCCCTCTACCATGTCTCAATTGCTTATAGATAATCGGCCCCTTAGAGTCAATCCTAATCAATAATGCAATAATCGGAAACAACCATGGCATGATAAATAATATAAACAAGGAAGAGAAGATCAAATCAAAGGCTCTTTTCACCTTCAAATTGAACTGATCACTAAGGAAAATTTTTCCCTCGGGAGTAATATAACCACTGAGCCTGTTCGTTAAAAATTCTGGCTCATCCCTCTTTCTTAAAAATTTTTCCATGTTAATGATCTGTGAATCACCGGACTTAAACTATAAATCGTTTTATTGTATTTGAAATACAATAAAGCAAATATATTCAGCATTTCCGGTATAAACAAATTTTTGATGAATTTAAAATCAGGCAGTTAAGGCTAAAAAACAAAAAAAGGTTCGCCAGAAGTACAAATACCGGCGAACCTTAATGAATAGCAAATTTCACTTTGTCACATTAACAAACTCTAAAAATTTTAAGTAACTCTAGTGTAATCTTTTACAGTTTGAATAAATAGCTTTACTTTTTCTGGAGATATATCAGGATATACTCCATGGCCCAAATTGGCTATGTGTTTATCGCCTTTAAACTGATCAAGCATTTTCTTAGTCTGAGCAACCAATACATCATCTTCCGCATACAATGCTGCTGGATCAAGATTACCTTGCAGCACCTTGGCCCCATTCATTTGCTTACTAACGGTGGCTATATCCATATTCCAATCCAAACCCACAACTTCACAAGGAAAGTCTTTAATGTCTTCCATTGCGAAATAGGCCCCTTTGGCAAAAACTGTTACTGGTGCTTCCGTTATGGCCTCACATATACGTTTAATGTATTTCATGGAAAACTCCCTGTATTGGTAAGGAGGTAAAATACCTGCCCAACTGTCAAATACCTGAATTAAATTTGCCCCTGCCTCTATTTGAGCTTTCAAGTACTTTATGGTGGTTTTGGTAATCATTTCCAAAAGCTGATGAGCCAATTCAGGGTTTTGGTATAACATTGCCCTAGCTTTAGAAAAGGTTTTACTTCCAGACCCTTCCACCATATAGGCAAAAATTGTCCAAGGAGCACCAGCAAAGCCTATCAATGGCACTCTGCCGTTCAATCCTTTTTTTGTTAACCGGATGGCTTCTAAAACATAATTTAAGGATTCGCCTGGATCTGCTATCTGCAAACGCTTTAAATCCTTGGCAGACCCAATGGTCTCCGGAAACCAAGGTCCTTTCTTTTCAATCATTCTATATGGCAAACCCATGGCTTCAGGAACTACCAATATATCAGAAAATATAATTGCTGCGTCTACTCCTAATAAATCCACAGGCTGTATGGTGACCTCTGCAGCTAATTCAGGCGTCTGAGCCAACTCAATAAATCCACTTACACTTTCTCTAACTGCTCTGTATTCGGGCAGTATTCGTCCAGCCTGACGCATAAGCCATACCGGAGTTCTTTCAACTTTCTCCCCCCTAATGACTCTTAGAAGTAAATCATTCTTTATTTGCATGCCACAAATATAATCCAACTTACCACAAAAAAGAACAAGAAAGCACAAACAATAAGAGCCATTCCTGAAAATACAGGAATGGCTCTGGTAACTTAATAGTACAATTAGTTATTTTTTTTAGTCCAATTTTACAACATCGGCTTCACTTACACCCAGCGCTTTTGTAACCGCTTCATAGTCATTAAGATCTATTTTAGCATTGGTTTGGAGAAAATCCCCTGGTAAATAGACAATTCTAAAATAATGATTGAGCTTCCAATCTTCGGAAATTTCAGACAAATTAGTATTCGCAGTCATAAAGACCATGAAAAAATCCGCTGTAAATTGATAGTTGTAAATCAAAGTCTTTTCTTCATCTAAAAAAACCGTATTAGGTAATGGTGCCCAAAGTGGTTTTTCATCGATAACATTCCAAAGCATATACACCAAGAGATTATCTCCCTCTCCTATTTCAAATGTAAATGCACTCGAATAATTATTTTCTGCAGTAAAGTCCACCTCTGCTTCCACAACCAAATTAAGTAATGAAATTCCATCTTCACCGTCTTCACCATCCTGACCATCAACTCCTGCAACACCAGGAGGGCCTTGGGGTCCTTCTGGGCCCTCACATGCTGGCAACACGAATAGAGCCACCATTGCAATTAGATATACTATTTTTCTCATAAAACTATAATTTTCTTCAAGATTTCACCAAGCTATTTATGAAAGATAATGTGTAAAATCTCCAATTACAACAAAACACAAAAAAAACAGCTTACCAATAGGTAAACTGTTTTAAGTAAGTTATAGAAGGTTTTAACCTTGATTAATTCAAAACCTTCCTTTGAATATCATTTTCATCTACACCTAGCATTTCCAAGACTGCACTATGATTTGAATAATCCATCCTCAGATCTATACGATCAGCAGGAATGATCAACACTCTGAATATCTGATTGTCTGTATATCCAGACTCTAATATGTTTAAGTTAAAGTCCCCGTTCAAAAATATGGAATAATCGTAGTAAGTAAAATCAAAATCATAAGTGAAAATCCCATTGGGATGAAATTCAACCTGTGGCAATAACCTCCAAATATCAATGCCATCTTGGTCCAATCCACCTAGCCTATAAATCAATACCTTATCAGATTCCAAAATATCAAACCCGTATTCACCCCTAATACCGAAATTTCCAGCCTGGGTAAAATCACCTTCTACTTCAAAGACTTCGGCAACAATATTGACTCCGTCTGCTCCAGCAGGTCCTGCCGGCCCTACGGGACCTTCACAGCTCCACATAACAAAAGCTGCCAAAAGTACAAAAAGTGACCTCATGCCTAATAATCGATTACTTCTATTCATATGTATAAAATTTATTTGTATCTATTTTTAGAGAATCCAAAATCATACCAAATCATTTATTCAAGAGCAAAACATTTGATTTCTGCAACTCTCCCTCTTTTAAAACTATTTGCCTTCTTTAATAATAAGCATAATCAAAATTTAGACTTGGTTTGCAACTTTTGTTATGAACCTACTGGAGCCCACACCTCTACATGATCACTGGATATTATTTTATCGATGTAAATCCCTTTTAATGTAAGCCCTTTTTCTTTTGCGAAATCCTGAATTGCCCTTTTCGTTTTATCAGGTCCGGGCATAACAAAACGATTCATTTCAAGTTTGGCCACAATTGCACTTTGACACTCTACCGATCGGGTGACCCAAGGTGTTGAAAGGCCTTCATTTATCCGATCGGATTCATAGCCAATAAAAACATGTAGAGTATCTCTTTTACCTTCAGGTTCTATATAGTAAATGGTCTGCAAAGGTTTGTCTTTTCGTGCAGTTTCTACCTCCCGAAAATATTCCCCAATCTTTTCATCCTGCGGAATACCTATATAATTCAACCCTACCAAATTCAAATCAGAACATTCTGTCTGCCTAAGTTCAATGGCAATAAATCCTCCCAAATAAACATAAAGTGAACTAAGAAGGAGTAAGAATACACCTATAGATAGTAATATTATTTTTCTTTTCACCATTAATTTTAAAATAAATACCTAGCTCCAATAGCTCCTTGGCCTTTTAAATGAAGCCTATCTACAATCTCAGTCAGAAACCCTACCTCAATAAAAAAACCAATAGGCAAATCCTCTAAATAATAGGCAGAACCTAAAAACACCTCAGGACCGAAATCAATATTGGTACGGCTTTCTCTTACTTCAGCTGTATTTGGAGTAGCATTAGGAGTGGTATAAAAATAATCGATATTGACTGATCGAAACTGCAATCCTAAACCTGCATATACGGTAAGGTCTCCCTCAGATATATTAAAATCATCACTGAATGATTCTTCATAAATACCTCGGACATGTAACGAAAAAGCAGCAGAAACCTGATGTCCAAAATACCTGGCAGAGCTTACAGGTCTATTATTTTCAAATGTCCGTCTATAATACTGACTACTATTCTGGCTCCCTCTCCCCAAAATACCTTCAACGGAAAACTTATCATTTACAGGCGTTTTATAAGTAATCCCATAGGGGTCTCCAATTCTCAACCCCAATTGATGCTGCTGAGCAAATGAGGTAGACGCAACTAAAAATAAAAGAAATGACAATAGGTATTTCATGTTCAATAACTAAATTTAAATTCCTTGAATAATGCCTTACAAACGCTTACATAACGGAATAAGTTACAGTTTAGCTTACTTTATCGAAAAGGATTTACACCTATTTAAATAAGGCCAAAACAATCAATGAAATAGATTGAGCACCTAAAAAACTTAAAACGATAAAACTCACCTCTTTAAATCATTGATTTCAACTACTTAGTAATAAAAAGCTTAAATGGCTTTCTTTCTTCTGACATTTCTAATCAAAGAATAGAGTCCCTAGTGCATGCCCCGGCTCCTAAACTCAATCCACCACGACAGAATTCAACTGCATTTCATGCAATTGAGAATAATAACCGTCCTGCTTTAATAAAACTTCGTGTTTACCTTCCTCAACAATTTCTCCTTTATTCAAAACTATAATCTTGTCTGCCTTTTGTATAGTAGACAACCTATGAGCAATGATTATGGAGGTTCTACCATGCATCATTTTCTCAATCGCCCCTTGAATCAATTCTTCTGTTTCTGTATCTACAGATGAAGTAGCTTCATCCAAGATTATTATTTCCGGATCATAAACCATTGCTCTAACAAAAGATATCAATTGTCGCTGTCCTACAGACAAGGTCCCTCCCCTTTCTTTCACATCATATCCCAAACCTCCAGGTAATCTTTCAATGAACCTCCTTGCTCCTACCAATTCAGCCGCATAAAGCACCTGCTCCTTGGTAATATCTGGGTTTCCAAGAGTAATATTTTGAAATATAGTATCAGAAAACAAAAATACATCCTGCAAGACAACACCTACATGTTGGCGAAGTGTGGCCAAATCAAACTCCTTAATTGGACTTCCATCTATTGCAATTGACCCTTTATTGATATCGTAAAAGCGACTTATAAGATTGATCACTGAGGACTTTCCTGCTCCTGTAGCTCCCACTAAAGCTATGGTTTCTCCTTGCTTTACATTAAAGCTTATGTCTTTCAATACCCACTCTTCATCATTATAGGCAAACCAAACATTTTTAAATTCTATCTCTCCTTTAACGCTCTCTGGAGAATTCGCTCCCTCATCTGGGATTTGTTCATCATTTTCTAAAATGCTGAAAATTCTTGAGGAACTTACCACTCCCATTTGAAGGGTATTAAACCTATCCGCAATCATCCTTATAGGCCTAAAAAACAACTGCAGGTACATTATAAATGAAATAAGCACACCGACTTTGATTTCCATATCAAAAACACCTGTAGCACCGTACCAAACTACCAAACCAATCCCCATTGCTTGAATAATTTCAGAAACCGGATAATAAATAGAGTAATACATTACGGATTTAAGATGCGCCTTCCGATGCTCCTTATTTATAGATTGAAACTTTTCATACTCCCTTTCTTCTCTATTGAATACTTGAATTATATTCATGCCCGTGATATGCTCTTGTAAAAAAGAGTTTAGGTTAGAAACAGCATTTCTAACATCATTGAAGGACACCTTTACTTTTTCTTTGAAGATATAAGTAGAGATAATAAGCAATGGCAAGGTGCATAAACTTACCAATGTAAGTTGCCAATCTACATAAAACATTACGCCTAAAATCGCTACCAATTGCAATAAATCGCCTATAATCTCTGCCAACCCTTGACTAAACACATCCGAAAGGGTCTCCACATCTGAAATATTTCTGGTAACCAGTCTGCCTATTGGGGTATTGTCAAAGTATTTTAAGCGCATTTTCAATAAATGCTTGAATAGTCTGACCCGTATATCCCGGATTATAACCTGACCTATCCAGCCAGAGAGGTAGGTATGACCAAATTGCACCAATGCATGTATAACCAATAAACCTATTAAAAGATAGGTCATTCTCATTAGGCCAGCTGCATCCCCTAATGTGACATAATCATCAATAGCCTTCTGAATCAACAAAGGCCTTGTGGGAGCCAATACAGCCAATAGTAAAGTAAGGGCAACCAAGATATAAAACCGTTGCTTATAAGGAGTCACAAACTCGTAGAGTTTCCTTAAAACTTTGGTGTCAATTATATCACCACTTTTTACATTTTCTTTTTCAAGTCCCAATACGGTAATATTTTACTTATAAATTCGGTCTGTATAATTCACTTTGCTCAGAAACAATCCCTGAGGAGGCGCAGAAGTTCCTGCTAGGTTCCTGTCTTTATTGGCTATTATTTCTGTGACTCCTGCACTATCGAGTTGTCCTCTACCAACTTTGACCAAAGTCCCTACTATAGCCCTTACCATTCCTCTTAAGAATCGGTTGGCCTGTATATGAAAGACCAAACCGTTACTAGTTTGTTCCCAATAAGCATTATTAATTTCACATTCGAAGGTTTTTACATTGGTTTTCCTTCTGCTAAAGCATTCAAAATCTTGCCTTCCCAACAATAAAGAAGCAGCTGAAGCCATGGCCTCAAGGTCCAGGTCGTAATAACAATGCCAGGCTTTTCCCATAATAAATGGGTCTTTTCTAAATGTAATATGGTATTCATACCTCCGAAAGGTCGCATCAAACCTAGCATGTGCTTTTTTATTGACAGGGAAAATATCAAAAACAGCTATATCCGGAGGAAGCAAGCCATTGATTCTTTTGATAAAATATTCTCTTGTTAATTCCAATTCATAATCAAAGTGGGCGAATTGTTGCAAGGCATGCACACCGGCATCCGTACGTCCACTACCCATAATACTAATGGGCTGACGAAAAAGTATAGACAAAGCTTTTTCCAATTCTTCCTGAACGGATATGGCATTGGTTTGCTTTTGCCAGCCATGGTAGTTTTTGCCGTCGTAGGAAAGTTCTATAAAATAGCGGGGAGATTCATTCATTTCAACTGCAAAGATAAAAATATACCCTAATTTCAAGTTGGATTTTGAATATTCCTTGCGAAAATTCAAATAACCCAGTTTCTTTGTCAAAAGATTTAAAGATGATTCAAAGAATTCAAAGTGTATTTCTACTTTTAGTAGCCGTTGCGATGGTTACCTCCACCTTGTCACCCATCTGGTTACAAGTAAATCCATTGCAAACACAGTCTATGGAAATGACAGCATGGTATACCACTGTTATGGAAATCCCACAAGAAAATGTTATCTCTCAAGAAGGAAACATTTATATAGGGATATTAGCGCTTTTGGCAGCTTCCTTGGCCATTTTCAGCCTGTTTCAGTACAAAAATAGAAAAAAGCAATTGCTTTTAAATATGGTCAACGCCATCTTGATGGGTGTTACACTAGGTTTAGCCGTCTACACAAGTTTTAAAGCCAACGAAAACTTTAACCCCACCGTTGGAGGAGCCTTTTTAATTGGGTTTTACAGCATTGTCCTTGGGTTAATTTTAAACTTGGTAGCCAACAGGTTTATCAAAAAAGATGAGATGCTTGTTCGCTCTGTAGATCGAATCCGATAATACAATACACCTACTCCTTGAAGGAGAGTTGAAAGGTAAAACGCAATAAAAAGGTCTAATATGAAAATTGAAACTATTGCTGTTCATGGTGGGAACATAGTAAGCGACCCACTAAAACCTGTAATCCAGCCTATTACCCTTTCAACGACCTTTGAGCATCAAGAGGGGACCATGATGTACACCCGACTGCAAAATCCCAATAGAAAATCATTGGAAGCCGTTTTGGCTTCTCTTGAAGGAGGAGCCGATGCTGCTGCATTTTCCTCAGGAAACGCAGCAGGTAATGCCGTTTTCCAAGCACTTCCTGCAGGATCTCACATCATCGCTCCCGATGACATGTATCATGGAATGAAAATGCTCCTCAAGACTGTGTATTCGGGAAAAATAGAAGTGGATTTTATTGACCTAACCAAACCAAACCAACTTACAGATGCAATAAAACCCAATACAAGATTGCTCTGGATCGAGACGCCTTCAAATCCACTTCTTAAGATCTCTGACATTAAATCTCTTTCCGAAATTGGCAAAAAGCACCAACTCATCATCGCCTGTGACAGCACCTTTGCCACACCTGTTTATCAACAAGCCCTGTCTCTGGGAGCGGATATTGTTATGCACAGCAGCACCAAATACATTAGTGGCCACAGTGATATCCTAGGTGGAATTTTGGTCACTAAAGAGCAAGACTCATTTTGGGAAAGCATTAAAAATGTCCAGCGATTGGCGGGGGCCGTACCGTCTCCCATGGACTGCTACTTATTGACCAGAAGTATAAAAACTTTGCCTTACCGTATGAGGGCCCATACCCACAATGCAGGTAAAATTGCGGACTTCCTTAATAGCAGAGTGGAAGTTGAAAAGGTATTTTACCCAGGACTAAGCGACCACGAAGGTTTTGAAACGGCAAAAAAGCAGATGTCAGGTTTTGGAGCAATGTTATCCTTTCTCATCAAGGGAAATGCCAATGACGCCGATCGTCTAATAGGTAAATTAAAATACTTTACTGACGCAACCAGTTTGGGAGGGGTTGAAAGCTTAATTGAACGAAGATCTAAAGTTCAGGCGGGCGACGCTGGCATTCCTGATCAACTCATTAGAATGTCTGTAGGTATTGAGAACTGTGATGATTTGATAGAAGACTTAACTCAGGCTTTTGACAGCATCTACTAAGATTAACTTATTCCTCCATTTTCACCATAGACTTATCAAATAGTCTCTGGGAGATTATGGGGTTTGCTGCGTGAATGGATGCTTGCTTTTCCTTAATTTGACTCAAATACTTTTTATATTTAGATAGGAGCACTTCCATATCAGCACCAGATTCAATTTCGATTTTTTCGGAGTAAACTTTTCCACGCATTTTTGCTTCAGAAGTAAACCTTGCTAGACCTTCAATAAAGATATCGCCCAAAACTTCGCCCATCACACAAATTTCGGAAGCTTTTATATCTCCCTCTACCTTACCTGAAATCCCGATAATAATTTTTTTGGGAGTAGTTACATCACCAAACACATCTCCCTCTATTCTAATATCACTTACAGCCTCAATATCTCCCTTGATCGTTAATCCAGGTGCAAATACCGAAGTAGAATTAGCCATTTCCATCTCTGCTTGAATTTTCGTTTCTTTAGTCCACATAAAATCAATTCAATTATTTTGATATTTATCAAAATCATCTTTTCAAATTATCACTCAGATGATCAGGCAAATATAAGCAAAACCTACTTGATTCTTCTATGAAAAATTAAGTAGACCTATTCATTCGGAATCATCCTGCCCATCCATCCCTATCAAGACTGCGGTATTGAATGGCTTCTGCCAGGTGCTCCACTTTTATATCCTCTGATAGCGAAAGGTCAGCAATCGTTCTGGAAACTTTCAATATTCGATCATATGCCCTTGCCGAAAGTCCAAGCCTGTCCATTGCCGTTTTAAGTAAAGTTTTCCCTGCTTGGTTAATTTTCACCACTTCTTTCACTGTATGTGAAGGCATCATCGCATTGCAATGTACCTCCGTGCTATTGGCAAACCTTATTTGCTGAAGCTCTCTGGCCTTGGTCACCCTCTCCCTGATAGACCTGCTATCTTCAGATTTTCTATCTGAAGTCATCTCATCAAAATTCACTGGAGTCACTTCTACGTGAAGGTCAATTCTATCCAGTAAGGGTCCACTCACTTTATTGAGGTATTTCTGCACTATTCCAGGACCACAAACACATTCTTTGTCAGGGTGATTATAAAATCCACATGGGCAGGGATTCATACTGGCAATTAACATGAAGTTGGCTGGAAAATCCACCGTAACTCTCGCCCTAGAGATCGTCACTCTTCGTTCCTCTAGCGGCTGGCGCATCACTTCAAGAACAGTTCTTTTAAACTCAGGGAGCTCATCTAAAAACAAAACCCCATTGTGAGATAGCGATATCTCCCCTGGTTGAGGATTCCCTCCACCTCCTACCAAGGCAACATCACTAATGGTATGGTGTGGGGAACGAAAGGGCCTTTGGGCAATCAAGGATGAACTTGCGCCTAATTTTCCCGCAACAGAATGGATTTTGGTGGTTTCTAATGCCTCCTGAAGGCTCATAGGGGGCAATATTGAAGGCAACCTTTTGGCCAACATCGTTTTTCCAGCACCAGGAGGGCCTATCATAATGACATTGTGTCCACCCGCTGCTGCTATTTCCATAGCCCTTTTAATATTTTCCTGACCTTGCACATCTGCAAAATCAAAATCACTCTCCTCTATGGATTCATAGAAGATATTTCTTGTATCTGTAACCAATGGTTCAATTGACCTTGTACCCTCAAGAAAATGAATTGCTTCTTGGAGCGTTTCCACTGGTATTACATCAAGGTTATTTACAATGGAAGCTTCCTTCGCATTTTCCTTGGGTAAAATAAAACCTTTAAAACCCTTTTTTCTTGCTTCAATGGCTATGGGCAGTACACCTTTGATTCTTCTTAACTTACCATCCAAAGCCAGTTCTCCCATGATCACGTATTTCTCCATCTCAGGGAAAACGACTTGCTCAGAAGCCTGCATAATTCCAATAGCTATTGGAAGGTCATAAGACGATCCTTCCTTTTTAATGTCAGCGGGTGCCAAGTTTATAACTACCTTTTGTCTTGGCATCCTGTAACCATAATATTTAAGGGCTGACTCTACTCTTTGCTGACTTTCTTTCACTGCACTATCAGGAAGACCTACCATAAAAAAACTTGTCCCCTGACCTACATTTACTTCAATGGTGATCAACTTGGCATCTACACCTGAGACTGCACTACCAAAAGTTTTCGCTACCATTCTTAAAAGCTTTTTATGAAAATGAAAAATCCATACCCACTCATCGAACAAATTGACTATTTAAAATTCTCTCTTGGTTTGATGGAAGATGGCTCAACGTCATCCTGTGATACTTCTGGTTTCTTAACTATTTGATCTGCTTTCATTCCTCTCTCAAGATCAAACACCATGGCTTTAAGGTCCTTTTTTTCTAATTCGACTTTCTTAATCCGGCTGTTTAGACTACTGGTATATCCCCAACTCGTCCCCCAAGTAATCAGGTAGATAACCAAGCCTGCCAATAACCAGGAAACAACTTCACTGGTCATTGGAATACTACTCCACATTTTCTCATAGGTGAGAAAATAAACCAGTCCTATACCGAAAAACAAAGCTGTTAAAAGCTGAAATATGCTGTTAATTTTTTTCATAACATGTTTTATAAGGGTTTCTTTACACAATATACTAAACAGACTGCATTTGAGAAAGTTTATTATACAATCCTCCTTTTTGAATCAATTCCTCATGACTACCCCTTTCTACAATACTTCCGCCCTCTATTACCAAGATCTCATCTGCATGTTGAATTGTACTCAATCTATGGGCAATGACCAAAGAAGTTCTGTTTTGCATTAAGTTAGACAATGCCTCTTGTACCAACCTCTCTGATGCTGAATCAAGTGCGGATGTTGCTTCATCTAAAATTAAAATTTCCGGATTTTTTAACACTGCCCGGGCTATGCTTACTCTTTGCCTTTGTCCTCCAGACAACTTGCCTCCCCTTTCGCCTATATTTGTCTCATAGCCCTGCTCGAGATCCATAATAAAATCATGAGCATTGGCGATTTTAGCAGCTTCCTGAACTTTCTCCAAGGACACACCTTCCATACCAAAGGCAATATTATTGAAAACGCTGTCATTAAAAAGAATCGACTCTTGCGTTACTATTCCCATTAATTTCCTAACATCTCCGATTTTATAAGTACTCAATCCAACACCATCAATTTTAATTTCCCCTTTGGTAGGATCATAAAACCTAGGTAACAAATCCGCTAAAGTGGACTTCCCTCCTCCCGATGGCCCCACCAAAGCAATGGTACGGCCTTTCTTTAATTCAAAATTTATATTATTCAATACAGCTGCCTCCTGATAGGCAAAAGCCACATTTTCAAAAACTACTGAATCCGTAAATACATTCAAAGACTTGGCATCTGGGCCATCTTCGATCAAAGGTTTGGTATCCACTACTGCAAAAATTCTACGGGCCGACGCCAAACCTCGCTGTATACTACTTAGTGCCCTAGAGATTTCTTTGGCCGGGTTCAATACTTGGGTAAATAGAATAATGTAGGCAATAAATTCACTCGCACTTAATGAGGAAGTATTGTTAAGGACTAGATTCCCTCCATAAAGCAAGATCCCAGCGACCACTGAAACCCCTAAAAACTGGCTTATGGGTGAAGCTAGTTCATTTTTTCTAGCCATTGACACATTTACCCTTGCATAGTAATTCGTCTCAGATTCAAATTTATCCTGAACAAATTTTCTCGCTCCAAATGCCTTGACCACACGCATGCCTCCGATTGTTTCATCAAGGATATTGACTATCCTCCCTAATGACTCCTGACTTTGCTCTGCTTTTTTCCTAAGTTTCTTCGTAATATAACCGATGATCGCTCCAGACACAGGGATCAACAAGATCGTAAATAAGGTAAGTTGGTAGGACATGAAAAACAATACCCCGAAGTAAAGAATAATGGTCACCGGTTCTTTGAAAATCACCCTCAGAGACTGTACAATACTGTTTTCAACCTCTTGAATATCATTGGTCATTTTACTTATCAAATCTCCTTTCCTCTCATCGGAAAAATAACCGAGATGCATATTACTTACTGCATCAAAAATATGCACCCGCATACCTTGGATAATATCCGCCCGTACTTTGGCTAAGACCACACCGGAGAGGTAAGCAAATAAATTGCTTAGAAACACAGAGATTACAATGATAATACACACATAAGCTAAAGTCCCAAATCTCCCATAAGTATCGGCAACCTGAAGAAAGTAGTGGTTAAATAAATGCATGAAGTAATTCACGCTAAAAGAAAAATCCGGCTTATTGGCGTAAACCTGCAATTCATCCTTTCCCACCTGCTCAAAAATCACATCAAAAAGTGGTTTTAACAGCGTAAAATTCAATAGACCAAAAACAATAGCTAATAACGCATAGGAAATATAAGTAGGAAAATACCTCCTGTATGGACGCGCATAAGCCAATATTCTCAAATATGTATTCATAAATTAATCTAATTATCACGATGAAATCAGCATGCCCATTAGGCCCTAATAGTATCAACCTAAATCATGCTAATTCTAAGCTTTATAAAACCTGAATCTAAACTGGTTAAAGACCTTCTTAGATCTGGCGAGACGATAAAAATCACCTGGCCTACCCAATTAGGAAACCTCAACATATTTCAGCTAAATTATAGTTTCCAAATAGGCAGATTAAGCGTGCAATTTACCACTTTTTAATAGGAGGAGTCGCTAAAAATTGAATTGGTCTTAAAAATGTTGATCAAATCTTCCCATATTTAACCTTAGTGCCAATTGTCCATAAGAAGTCTTAGAGCTTATATCACCATCCGACTGGTCTTGCCTGAAGGTTTGAGAAAGATCTATATATAAGTTGTGACGCAACATGAAGTGCGCTTGAAGGGTGGCCATGCTCACTTTGTTTTTGTTACCCTGACCAATAAAATTACCATATAGACCAGTACTTGTCTGCCTTCTGTTTTTCAATATATCTCCACCAAAATTATCCTCTTCGGTAGGATCTGCACCATACATTTGATACATCAAAGTCCCAACAAGAGTCAATCTAGGTAAAGGCTGAAACCTCAAAACAGACAAAACCTCTCTGAAATTCGCACCTCTTGGATGGGTTAAAGGTATTCGGTAATTGGTATAAGACTGATAGTCAAATTTCTCCTGAAAAGTAAAAGGTCTAGCCTGATTGTATTCCATTTGCAAGTCCAGGTTGTTAATACCTGCAATGTCTATGTATTTATATCCTAATTGCACACCATGTTTATTTCGACTAGACCCATCTCCAGAAATGCTGAAAAACTCATTAAAGACAAATTCATCGAGAACAAACTGACCATAAACCTGCATCCCACTAACAGGGTGCCATTTCACATCTGTTCCAAGCATTACTTTGTCGGGAGTCCCTAGTTGGTGCTCTACCCAACGGTAAAAAATCACTGGATTAAAATAATTCCAATCGGCCTGACTTGCCATCACCGATTCAAAAACTCCAACATTGATCTTTTTACCCAAGTTAATGCCAAGTCGGTGTAATGAGAACCATTTTTGAGGATACCTTCCATCAGTAGGAACACCTCTAGAAGTAAGAATATCTGCTGTCATCTGCCCCCATAAATTGGTGAAGTCGACTTTACCAATTTTCGTATTGATCCTCAAGAACATAAAGGGATTGGAGAAATCAGAAAGAACCAAAGACCGCAAACCTTCGCCAATAAAATGACTATCATGTCCCATTTGCACCTGAATGTGTTTGGTGGCGGCAAAGGAAACATGTCCTCTGGCCGAAAAAAAGTTGTACCCTTCATCCCCATACCGCTTCCAAAAACCCTGACCGGGAATCGCTCCATGCCCCTTCACATAAGCATCCACCCAGGAAGGAAAGGCCAGGTCAGTAGTTGCCAACATGGTGTAGAAGCCAACTTTTTTATCAATGCTGCCATGAATGGCTATTCCTCTGGTATTTCTAAATGGAATTCTATCAATGGAAGATTCCACTCCACCCTGTACGTATAAGACAGGATTGACATGCACATCAAAAACTTCATCATTGTTATAATAAAAATCTGAAGGCCTTTTATAAAGGTGTTTTCCCAAACTGCGTTTAGAAGCAGCCAAAGAATCGGAGACATACTCCCAATTGTCTTGTAGCAGATAGTTGATGTTAAATTCATCTTTGCTGCTTATATTGTTGCCTTCTTTATTTAGTTTTTGCAGAAATTGAGCAACCTCTTTTCTTTGGTATGGCTTGGTTCCAGTATGAAATGAATCATCAAAATTTCCATTTTTTATTTCATACCTTTCCACAAGACTATAGAGGTCCCGATTGAATGGTAACAGTGGACTTTGTGCAAATACACTTGAATTGTAGGAAACAAAAAACGACAAAAAGTGAAAAAAGTACTTCATAAATACTGTAATTTATATCAAGCGACCCGTATTTCGAAAATTTGAGCCTCTAAACATCCGTCTGAAAATTAGCCTACTGGTTGATTTGGCCCTTTATGACATAAAATTAACGAAGTATTTTATATTTGAAAGGGAATGTTTTGGAGAAAATTATAAAAAGGGGTAAATTTGTGCCTCAATTTGAAGAGGAAAAAATTAATAGGCTATACAATGAAAAAAGAAATCCATCCAAATTACAGAGAAGTAGTTTTCTTAGACACTTCCAGTGATTATAAATTTATCACCAAGTCTACCATTGAAACCAATGACACCATCACTTGGGAAAATGGCGAAGACTATCCATTGGTAAAGGTAGAGGTTAGCTCTGCATCTCACCCGTTCTATACTGGTAAGAAAATGCTATTGGATACTGCTGGTAGAGTAGAGAAATTTAATAGAAGATATAAGAAAAATTAAGTTTTTCATATTATTCTTTGAGATAAAGTCTATCAGAAGCATAATTCTGATAGACTTTTTTATTTTTGTAATATGGACGATATTGTTTTATTTGATGACCCGAAAAGTAGAGGTAATCTTTTACCTTTTACATTCACCCGCCCTATAGCAGAAATAAGGGTTGGAATTTTTAAAATTAGTGAAAAATGGCAAACCTTACTCCACGCCAAAAACCTAGGATTCCTGACCCAGCAATACCTGCAACCTAAATTCCAAGCACTGAATGTCAAGGCCTTGTATATAAACGGGGCCTTATGCCCTGATGAAGATCTGGTAATCGCCATCAATTCACTTAAAGAAAATGAGGCCCTATGGCACCAAGACACTTTATTGGCTTCCTTTTTTGAAAGTCCGGAGCAATTTCATAGTGATCATTTGCCTGACAAAAAACGCATTGACTTTGAAGGTGAAATCAGACTTCTTAGCAGGACATGGCAGATTTTTCAGTGGAATGGAGATGAAATCAGAAAAGACTTTAACATTATCACAAAGCGAAGGGTATCATGGGGGACTGATGACCCTCATACCCATATGTACAATGAGCCAGCCATTTTCATAGAAAATGGAGCCAAAGTACGAGCTGCTATTTTGAATGCTATCAACGGCCCTATCTATATAGGGAAAAACACAGAGGTTTCAGAAGGAGCGATGATCAGAGGGCCTTTCGCCTTATGCGAAGGAGCGACCATAAGTATGGGAGCCAAAATCCGAGAAAACACAACAGTTGGACCAGCCTGTAAAGTAGGCGGTGAGGTATCCAATTCGGTTTTTTTCGGATACAGTAATAAATCCCATGATGGCTACATCGGAAATAGCGTAGTCGGCGAGTGGTGTAATCTAGGAGCCAACACCGTGGTTTCAAATATGAAAAACAACCTAATGCCCGTGAAAATCTGGGATTACACCAAAGGTGGATATGGAGACACAGGGCTACAGTTTTGTGGTTCTATGGTGGCGGACCATACCAAATTAGGGATAGGCACTACGCTGAATACCGGCACTGTAGTAGGTGTTGGATCAAATGTATTTGGAGAAGGGTTTCCCCGAAAATTTGTCTCTTCTTTTGCCTGGGGTGGCGGAGCTTCAGGTTTTAGCACATTTAAACTCATGAAATTCGAAGAAACAGCCCAAAAAGTAATGGCTTTGAAAGGAATGGAGTTTGACGAAAATGAAAGAGCAATACTTCAAAAGGTATTTGAAGTTACCAGACCTTATAGGATATGGGACAAAGAATTTTAAATTAACGAACCATGCTTTTTTCATCCATCCCCGGACTTGGGGAAACGAAAGTCAAATTAATAAAGGCAATCCAAAACGACCATCTGGCCCATGCTTTACTCTTCCATGGAAAAGAGGGGAGCCCAAACCTCCCATTGGTTTTGGCACTGGCCACCTACATCAACTGTGCTGATCCTGGAGAGGATGATGCATGTGGAAAATGTCCCTCATGCCTAAAAATGGAAAAGTTAGTACATCCAGACCTTAATTTTGCCATGCCTCTGCCTGCGGCAAAGAAAAGCAAGAGTGATGAGGATGAAGTAATGGATCTGCTTTCCTCTTGGCGTTCATTTGTTCTAAAAAACCCTTATGGAAATCTTCAGGATTGGAATTACCATCTGGCTATCAATAAACCATTGAGTATTTCAAAAGCGGCAGCCAAGCAGATCGTTAAAACACTGTCTTTAAAATCTTTTGAAGGTGGCTATAAAATGATGCTCATTTGGGCTCCTGAGACTATGAATGCCTCCGCAGCCAATGCCCTGCTCAAAATATTGGAAGAGCCTCCTGCCAAAACACTCTTCCTTATGGTTTGTCAACAGCCGGAAAGCCTTCTTACCACCATTCTCTCAAGGACACAGAAGATACATGTAAGGAATTTTACAGACGAAGAAATTCAGGATTTCTTGGTTGAAAAAGGCTTATCTACTACAGTGGCTGCACAGCAAATTGCTCCCTTGGCTGACGGGAATTTAAGGGAAGCGATTTTACTTTCTCAAAATATCGAGGATAAAAACACATTAATATTTAGAGATTGGCTTAGGAACTGCTATTCAGTTAAAATTCAAGAGCTGGTAAATTTCGCAGAACAAATCACCACTTTCTCAAAGGAAGGACAAAGGTCCCTGCTTTTGACAGGCATTAATGTGATACGGGAGTCTTTACTAAACAGATCTCAGCTTAGTGAGTTAATGCGGACAAGTGATGAAGACCGAGATTTTATACAGAAATTCAGCAGTGCTGTATTGAATGATGACAAGCTTACTAAAATGTATACGGCATTAAATGATGCACATTACCATATTGAGAGAAATGCAAATCCTAAAATCCTCTTTTTAGATCTGGCATTCAATTTAGCACGGATTATCAAAGCTGCATAAAGTAATAAAACCTCAACAGGCATCACTATTGTTCAAGTAAAGCTTAACTTTATGCCATGGAAAAAATAATTATTGGGAGAAAAGAAACAATAGATCTTCCAGAATGGGGAATTAAAGCGATCAATGCCAAAGTAGACACAGGAGCTTATAATTGTTCCATTCATGTTTCTTCTGTAGAAGAGGTGGAAGTTGACAATAAAAAAACACTGGAAATCATCCTATTGGCCCCTGGAGACAAGGGCTATACAGGAGAGAAAATAAATATTAGTAATTATAAAGTAAAAAAAGTAAAAAACTCCTTTGGTCACATTGAGAAGCGATTTTTAATCCATACTACCTTAACCCTCGGGAACCACAATTGCCAAGCGGCTTTTACACTTTCTGATCGTGCCAAAATGAAAAATGCTGTATTAATAGGGAGAAAAGTCCTTAAAGGCAGATTTTTGGTAGATGTTGAGAAGGTAAATCGTACTGGCCAGGCAAAAAAATAAACGTTGATGAAAATAGCCGTATTATCTAGAAATCCACAACTATATTCCACGAGGCGGCTTATGAAAGCCATCCAAGAGGCTGGGCATGAAGCCTTAGTTATAGACCATTCAGCTTGTGATTTGGTCATTGAACAAACCGGTCCTTACATTATATATAAAGGTGAGAAGCTGAAAGGAATTGATGCCATTATCCCTAGAATAGGCGCTTCAGTCACTTTTTACGGCACAGCTGTGGTCAGGCAATTTGAACTGATGGGTGTGTTTTCTGTAATTGAATCTCAGGCAATTGTTCGGAGTCGTGATAAATTACGCTCCCTTCAAATCCTTTCCCGTGAAGGCTTAGGCATGCCCAAAACTGCATTCACCAACTTTTCTAAAGGTGGTGAAAAACAAATTGTAGAAATGGTGGGAGGCGCTCCTCTGATTATAAAATTACTTGAAGGCACGCAAGGCCTGGGTGTTGTTTTAGCTGAAACAAAAAAGGCTGGACAATCGGTAATAGAAGCCTTTCATGGACTGAAAGCACGCATCATTGTTCAGGAGTTTATAAAAGAAGCAAAAGGAGCTGACATTAGGGCTTTTGTAGTGAACAATAAGGTGGTTGGAGCAATGAAAAGACAAGGAGCTGAAGGAGAATTTCGTTCCAACCTACACAGAGGAGGGAAAGCAGAGGTAATCAAGCTTTCTCGTGCTGAAAAATCCGCAGCTCTCAATGCCGCCAAGGCTCTTGGGCTTTCTGTTGCAGGGGTAGACCTATTGCAATCGGACCGTGGCCCCTTGATTCTGGAAGTGAATAGCTCACCAGGTTTGGAAGGGATAGAAAAGGCAACAGGAATTGACATTGCAGGAAACATCGTTTCGTTTATTGAAAATTCTGTTCAGAAAAAAAACGCAAAAAGGAAATCGGACTCATAATGAAATCAATAAGAATAGGAACAAGAGGAAGCAAACTCGCTTTGTTTCAGGCCAATTATGTGGCAGATTTATTAAACAAAAATGGTTTATCCACTACCATAATACCTATAGAGACAAAAGGTGACAAGGTACTAGATGTCTCCATTTCAAAAATAGGAAGCAAAGGAGTTTTCACAGAGGAATTAGAAGCCAAACTGGCAATTGGAGAAATAGATATTGCCGTTCACAGCGCCAAAGATTTACCATCGCGCCTTCCTGAAGGCTTTGAAACCATCGCCTTTACTGAAAGGGAAAAAGTCAACGATATTATTATCAGCCATAAAGACGATTTTCCAGATTTAGCAGACACTAGTAAGCCTATAGTACTCGGAACATCAGCTACTAGAAGGGTGGCTACCTTAAAGTACTTTTACCCTCATGTCAAAACCGTTGATGTTAGAGGCAACCTACAAACGCGAGTAGGCAAAATGGAAAGTGGGATTTGCGACGGCTTACTCTTGGCTTACGCAGGAGTGCATCGCATGGGATACGACAACCTAATCAGGAAAGAGTTACCTATCACTGAATTTATCCCTGCCGTAGGACAGGGAAGTATTGGTGTAGAAATTCATGAAGGACTAGATCCAAGCCTGAAGACCATAATAGAATCTGCTGTCAATCATCCAAGGTCTGCAGCCTGCTTAAAGGCCGAAAGAAGCTTTTTAAGAATACTAGAAGGGGGTTGCAGCATTCCTGCTTTTGCCCTAGCTCAATGGGAAGGCGACACTTTAACCCTTGAAGGTGGATTAATGCAGATTGATGGCAAAGAGCGACTTTTCGCCTCTTTTAGTGGCAAAGAAGAAGACGCCGTATTCCTAGGTGAAAAATTAGCAGAAAACATTAAATCCCAAGGTGGGGACCAGTTATTAAAGGAAATTAAGCAGAGATTAAATGGCTAAATATTCATTAATAAGAATAATCACGGGTGCAATATTAATTCTATTTGCAGGCTCATGCGCTACAGAAAAGGACTATCTTATTACCATTGACACTAACTATGGTAAGATGTATGCCATTCTCTACGATGAAACACCAGCGCATAAGGAGAACTTTATCGATCTAGCAAGCTCAGGAAGGTACGATTCAACCTCTTTTTATAGAATCATTGAGGATTTTATGATTCAAGGAGGAGATGTATTCAATAAGGAAGGCTTGGACCAGGAAGACTGGTACACTCTCCCTGCTGAATTCAATGAAAACCTGATCCATGAAAAAGGCAGTATCGCAGCGGCAAGACAAGGTGACAACATTAACCCAGAAATGAGATCAAGTGGTTGTCAGTTTTATATAGTAGAAGGTAAAGTTTATGATGATACTAGCCTAACAACGGATATTAGGAAACTTCAGAAAGCATTCTCAAAATACCTCCAACTGGACAGCAATACTGAATTAAGAAATAAATACAGTGAACTTTATCAAAAAGGCGAATATGATAGCATAAATTCCTTAATGCTTTCCAATAAAATAGTGTTGGAAAAATTTTTTAACTTAAATTTGGGATTAGACAAAAGAAAAAATCAGATTCAAGCTTATACTACTGTAGGAGGAACCCCCCACTTGGATGACACCTATACTGTTTTTGGAAAGGTAATAAAAGGACTGGATGTTCTAGACGATATTTCATCGTTGGAAACAAGGGGCAATGATTTGCCTGTAGAACCAGTATACATGAAAGTAAATGTAGAATTAGTATCTAAAAAGAAAATCGCAAAAGAATATGGATATCAATATCCTCAAGAGTAAAAAACCGAAAATACTGATTACCGGAGCGAATGGTCTATTGGGACAGAAAATCATAAAAGAAATACTTATTGAAGGAAAATATGATGCCATAGCCACCGGTAGAGGGGATTGTCGTTTGCCTACAGAATGGGATGGGTACATTTACGAAGAAATGGACATCACCAATCTTAAAGATGTGATAGACGTTTTTAGGGTTTATTCGCCTGATTACGTCATTCATGCCGCTTCCATGACGGATGTCGACAGATGCGAAGTCAATAGACATGACTGCTTTGAGCAAAATGTTACTGCCACATTAAACATCATGAAAGGCAGCGAATTGGCAAAATCTCATTTGATATTTATTTCTACAGATTTTATTTTTGACGGTAAAAATGGTCCATACGATGAATTGGCAAAGCCTAATCCATTGAATTACTACGGTAAAACAAAAATAGAAACTGAAATTGCCCTTCAGGATTATAAATACAATTGGGCCATAGTCAGGACAAATTTAGTTTATGGAATTGCCCATGACATGAGTCGTTCAAACATCATCCTTTGGGTCAAAAAAGGCCTGGAACAAAACAAGGAACTAAGTCTTGTTGATGATCAGTTCAGAACCCCCACCCTTGCGGAGGATTTAGCGAATGGTTGTTTACTTATTGTAGAAAAAAATGCTACTGGGGTATTCAATATTTCAGGAGATGAATTACTAACACCTTATGATATGGCCATGATGACGGCCAATTTTTTTGATTTAAGTATTGAAGGAATAAAGAAAACAGATTCCAGCATTTTTGCTCAAGTTGCTGCCCGACCTTTAAAAACCGGGCTGGATATTTCAAAAGCAAAAAACATTTTGGGCTTCAAACCCAAAACTTTCAAAGAAGGGATTGCAATTTTAGCAAAACAAATTAAATTAGCTAATTATAAATTGTAACCATTTTTTTGTGAACGCCTATCAACCACCCCAAAAATATGCAAAAATCTAGTAAAACCCCATCTCGAGGACAATGGGGATCATCATTTGGTTTTATCATGGCTGCCGGCGGATCTGCCGTTGGATTAGGTAACATTTGGAGATTCCCCTATATAACTGGCCAAAATGGTGGCGGTGCATTCGTCTTTGTCTACTTGGTTTGCGTCCTCCTAATAGGACTTCCTTTACTTCTAAATGAAATTGCCTTAGGTAGAAAGTCAGGAAAAAACCCTGTAGGTGCTATCAAAGAAACTGGAGGAAATAGGTTCTGGCAATCCTCAGGGGTATTGTGTGTGGTAGTTTGTTTTGCCGTACTTAGCTATTATTCAGTAATTGCAGGTTGGACTATTGGGTACATATTTACTGAACTAATAAACATCCCAATTGATTTTGAGGTTTTTATTCAGACACCTCATTATGTGATTCCTCTTTGCATGATTTTCATACTATTAACCATTAGTGTGGTTCTAGGTGGGATTTCAGGTGGGATTGAAAAAGCGGCTAAATTTCTAATGCCTGTATTGTTTCTAATTATCATCCTTATCGCTGCAAGGTCAATTACACTACCTGGAGCATCAAAAGGCCTAGAATATTACCTTTCTCCAGACTTTAGCAAAATAAATGGCAAAGTGGTTTTATCTGCTCTTGGACAAGCTTTCTTTAGTTTGTCTGTAGGTTGGGGACTGATGATAACTTTTGGATCGTACCTACCAAAAAGCAATAACATCATCAAGTCTTCTGCCTGGATAGCCGGAATGGACAGCACCGTGGCACTTATGGGAGGTTTAATGATTTTCCCTGCACTATTTGCTTTATTACCAGGTGTGAGCCCAGATGAAGGACCTGCTTTGGTTTTCAATGTTTTACCAAGAGTTTTTGATCAAATTGAACCATTCGGAAATATTATTGGAGGTTTGTTTTTCTTACTCTTATTGGTCGCTGCACTCACCTCTAGTATTTCCATGCTTGAGGTTCCTGTTGCCTATTTTATAGATGAAAGAAAATGGTCAAGAAAAAGGGCAGCTTGGACAATCGGTATAGCCGCAATGTTTTTAAGTATTCCTTCTTCCCTGGCATCTGTTAAAGGAAACTTCTTTAACGTTATGCACATCAACTTCTTTGGTAATGATATCATAGGCTTCTTTAATCTTATGGATTTCTTCTTTGGAACTTTAGCCATTGTAGTGATTTGCTTAATGCTAAGTCTTTACTCCGGCTGGATTAAAAAAGTCAGCGTTTTTGCTTCAGAACTTTCCATGGGCGCTCCTTCATTTGAAGGCTTTCCAGCAAAGGCTTGGATGTTTTTTATCAAATGGATCTGTCCCATCGTGATAATATTTGTATTACTCAATATGGTAGGTGTATTCGGAGAACCTGGAGAAGGAGGATGATTCAACACTGAACCTTAAACCCTTATTACCTACAACAAAACGACATTATTAGAAATCAAAAAAGGCAACCTCAATGGTTGCCTTTTTTGATTTCTATCTATAAGTATTAAACCCGGATTATGTAATAGGATTTCTCCGTCCTGACAAT
>TARA_R110002124_G_C8974544_1_pt1 | contig 45403 bp, 81 predicted proteins | sample TARA_R110002124 | Tara Oceans TARA_R110002124 (sample SAMEA4397445) | marine metagenome | biome: Polar Biome; feature: [SRF] surface water layer (ENVO:00010504); material: water (ENVO:00002006), including particulate matter (ENVO:01000060) such as... | depth 5 m
GTAGTTTTTTCATTAACTTACTAGATAAGGCGGTGATAAAATCTCGATGCCATTATCGATAAAATGGTGTTGTTTAAATACGGTCGCTAGATAGAATTTAAACGCAAATAAAGCTTCGCTATAAGTGAATCATCAATGGTTTATTTATAGCGTGGCTTTCGGTTGGGCGGCCCATATGATGCCCCTTGCGGGGTTGGCTTTGTCGTGAAAAGCATAGCAAACCGATGACGGCGGGAAAGACCGCAATCACTTAACAGATATAAATAGAGTGCAATGGTGTGCAAGAGCCTAACGGTAAGGTTGACACCTTTTAAATAGCGCTGATTGAATCAGACTTGCACAACCGGTGCATTTTGTACCAATCAAATTAGATTTAGCCGCTCATTAATTTGGTCGGTCTTTTAAAAGAGTTTATAGGTGTGGGTAAGTTATTAATACACATTCGTTGTGAGACGGCTGGCTTGTAAATAAAATTGCACTAGACTATACGCGCTAGACCAAACGCAAACAAAAAAGCAAGCACTCACAACCTATACACTCTTCTCTATTTCCAACCCTCTAAAACCCACTCTAATCGGTGGGTTTTCTTTTATCTGCGCCAAAGTGGTATAATCACACTGAATTAATTCATTTAACTTCGGAGTAATATATTATGGCAGATTGTCCAATTGGCAATATGACAGGTCGTGAGCTTATCGTGGAATTTGCACAAGGTTGTGGCGATTTAGATTTGGATACAGCAACGTATTCAGTGTTTGGCTCAATCAATACTAAGCAATTAGATTTCACGGCTAACACAACAGATAACACAAGCGACTTATCTGGCGGTGTTACATCAAACTTGGTTACAACACTATCAAGCGAAATTACTGTTTCAGGTTGGGCTGATAAGAGCGATACAGCACTTACATCAAACCAGCTTGCGATAACAAAGTATTTCATTAATGAAACTATGGCAGGTCGCCAACCTTCGGGTTGGTTACACGTTTACGCTGATGGTTACGGTCTTGAATACTACATTTACGTTAATATCACACAAGGCCCGGGTCTTGGTGGCAGCACTAACGACACGCTAACTTTCTCAATGACGTTTAGCGCAACAGCAACAGGCGTTAAAGATGTTGATGCAATTCAAGTATCTGACGTTGTAGCAGCAGAATAAGGAGCTTATATCATGCTTTTAAAAAAGTATGGTCATGGCTCTATTGAATACGGTGGCGTTAAATACGTCATCGTACCCTCTTTTATTAATATCTCTAAAATTGGCGAGCCGACCGACATAGTAGAAACAATTAAAGGCTTGCACAGCAGCGACCCTCTCGATGTTTACTGCTCAGCGTTTTCTATATTACAATCATGTTGTGATGAGGACTTTCCACCTGAATTATTTGGTGATTTATCCGTTACTGATAGCGGTATAAATGAATTAGATATTTCACCTGAGCAAATTAACGATTTAATCGTGCTGGCTACTCACTGCGTTAAGCATGGCGTTATTGGTGATGTTGAAAGCAAGGGCGAAAAAGGCGAGCCGCTAACAGAATTTGACGCATACGAATTTATCGACTTAGCTGTTGAGCATTTCACTCTTAGCTACGATGACGCAGCTAAAATGACAATGACTCAATTTGTTAGGCGTATGCGCACTAAGTATCCAGAAGTGCACAAGCGACTAGAATCAGGTAAGCGCGACATTGACGGAAAGTCATACACTAAATTTAACGCAGCAGCAGAAGCAGCAAGAAAACAAGCGGAGTTAAAAAACAATGGCTGAGAACTTAGGCTCGATTAGGTATGACGTAGAGGTTAATACTGCTGGTGCGTTACAAGCAGAGAAAGTTATTGACTCGTCAATGAAGAATGTCGAGAAGGACTTTCAGCGTGTGGAAGCTGCATCAACAAAAGCCGCGACAACTATTAGTGCGCAATCAAAGAAATCAGCAACAGCAATAAATACGCAAATGACACAGGTGGCAAAAAGCACTAAAGGAGCATCATTCCAAGCTGCTAATTTCTCGTACCAAATTCAAGATATTGCAGTGCAAGCGCAAATGGGTACTAGCCCGCTTGTTATATTTGCACAGCAATTCCCACAGATGGCTGTTGGCATGGGCGCTGCTGCTGGCGCTATAGGTGCTGCTGTTGCCATACTTGGTGCGCTTGGTACTGCTGTAATTGATACCAGCACAAGCATGGATAGGCTTCAAAAGGCAATTGAGAAAGTTCAGGCTGTTATCACAATAGGCGCTGGCGGTGTAGCTAACTATTCGGAAGAAATGCAAAAGCTAAATACAATATCCGAGGTGTTAACTAGAATAAAACTGCAAAATGCACTTGCCGAACAAGCTGCTGCGCTAAAAGAAGTGTCAGGGGTAATGCGTGAGGCGTGGAAGGAGGCTGGAACTTTATTCGACCAAACATCAAGCGGAGTTGTTTCTGAGATAATAAGCGACAAAGACCAGAAGAAATTAAAAGACTTAGCCAAGGATTTTAACTATGGAAAAATAGGCGCAGAAGAATTTAACAAAGAAGTTGGTAATATCAAAGCCGCAATGAGTGGCGTTGACCTGATAGACAAGGGCATTAAAAACCTAGGGTACTCAAGCAAAGAAGCTCAAGAGCAAGGTGTTCAGCAGCTTGTTGAGGGCTTAGGGCTGCTATCTGGTAGCGCGGCACAAAATACCAAAGCAGGGCGCGAGTTAACTTCTACAGTTACAGATTTAGCTATCAAATACAAAGAGGGCAAGTTGACACTTGATGCGCTTAGGGATTCGCTTAGTGGCACTACCGATAGCTTTGATAAAAACGCAGATACGATTAAAAATCTCACTAATGAGTTTGTGCTAAATGCGATAAGACTTTCAGAAGGTGAAAGGGCTGCGTTTAAATTTGGCTTGCAACTTCAAGGCTTAGATAATGATCAGGTTAAGGCGCAGCTATCACTTTACGACTACAACAAAGAGCTTGAGAAAAATGCAGAAGCAAGCAAGTCCGCTGCAAAAATAAAGTCAGACGCCATAGATAAAGAGATTGACGGCTATATAAAAATAGCCGAGCAAATAGAAAAGGCAGATAAAACAGAAAAGAGGCAGAGTAAGTCTTTTGCCGAAGGCATAATTGAAAGGGGGCTAACAGAGCCAGAAAGGTATGCAGCAGAAATTGAAGAGCTAGAGCTTTTACGCGCTAAAGATTTAGAAAATAAAGAGCTTTACGATGAAGCTATTGCAGCAAGTGCCGAAAAGAGAAGAGACGCTTTAATTGCAGCCAATGAAAAGGAGCTGCAATCTCAAGCACTATTCAATCAAGCTCAATCTCAGCTACTAGGCTCGCTTGGTAATTTGATTGGCGCTTATGCTGATAATATGGAAGTTGAAGATAAAAAGTCATTTGAGAAAAAGAAGAAGTTTCAAACGGCTCAAGCATTAATAAATACAGCAATGGCAATATCAAACGCATTAGCAGCAGCTCCACCGCCTATTAACTTTGCATTAGCAGCCGCGTCCGGTGCTATGGGTGCGATTCAGGTTGCAGCAATACAAGGGCAAGAATATTCAGGTGGTCGTGAATTTGGCGGTCCTGTTTCATCTGGCTCAATGTATCGCGTTGGTGAAAAAGGTAAGCCTGAGTTTTATAAAGATAACTTAGGTAATCTTTCAATGATACCGGGTGAGAATGGTGAAGTTATACCAGCAAATAAAATGGGCGGTAGTGGCAGTGGAATGACCGTGCAAGTAAACAACTACACGCCTTATCAAGTTTACGTAACTCAAGACCAAGCGACTAGCATAGCAAAGGTAGAGATTGGCAACGAAGCGGGCAAGTTACAAAAAGGACGCGGCAACATGTATAATGCTATGAAATCAGGCGGCAACTACTCAAACAACGCGAAGAGGTAACGAATGCCAATACCTATAGATTACCCACATGAATATTTGCCAGCGCCTTTAGTCGGAAAGCAGCGGGAAGTGCAGCAGAAGTACGATACCCGCGAAAACTTTGACGGTAAAATGCTACCGCGTAAAAACCGAAATAGCTCAACTGTCTATTTTGAAGTGTCGTTTTTAGTTCCTTATGAGCAGTCGCAACTTATGGCCTTATGGTTAGAAGGTGTTGATGATGCGCAAAAGTTCAAAATGGAACTTAAAACGGAAGGTGGATTTAATGAATATACGTGCACGTGGAAAACCCCACCAATAAACCCTACCGAATCTAATGGCTATTATATTTACAGTGGCACGTTATACGCTGATAAGTTATTGCAAGGCTGGGAAGATAGCACAGACCAAGAGAAGGACGATTACTGGGATTTATTGACGGCAAACGGTGGGTATGACCCTCTCGATATCGCGATTAATGAAAGGTGGCCTGAACAATGAATGATGAATTAAAGCAGTTTTACACGGTACAAGATGCTGAGCGAATTGTTTATAATGCATTCACTATTAGCAGCCCGACAATTGGCGAGTTTAGGTTTGTTATTGAGCAATCAGACAACCTAGACTTTTACGTTGATGGTGCAACAAAAGAATTTATAGGTTGCTCTGCGTCAATACCTGAGCAATCAATATTATCAAGCGATGACGTTGATAAAGGCGAGGTGTCATTCGACCGAGTAGGATTTGAGGTTGTTAGCGAAATACGCAAGCTTGATGATGCGCCAACTTTTGAAGCTGTGACTGTCAGGTTTTTGACGTACCTAGAAGGCGAGCAAGATGCCGTTTACGATTACTCTGCGTATATGTCTAGTTTTTCAGCGGGTGCAAGGCAGGTTAAACTATCACTAACAACAGAAAACCTTGAGAAACAAACGAAGGTTAATAAGATATTCGACCCATCAATCTACATAGGTCTACAGGGGCTATAATGACGCAGCTAGAATTTATTAATTTAATGATTGGTAAGCCGTGGGTAAATCGCGCAGATAGCGTTGATGAGGTTGATTGCTATGGCCTAGTTAAGCTATATAAAAACATGGTTGACGGCATTGAGTTACCACAAGCGACAGGCTACAAAGAAGGCTTCGCATTTACTAGCATTTGGCGCAGGGAAACTAAGCGCGTGTGGTGGCAGGTCGGAAAGTGGACTGATGGCGCTATGGTTACTTTCTACGACAACTCAATGAATGCCGTGCACATTGGTATTTGCGTTGGCAATCAGCAAGTATTACATGCTCGCGGCAGTGAAGTGGATGGCGGTAAAGTTGAAATACACTCAATCAGCGTTTTAGAAAAAGCATATAAAGCGGTAAGTTTTCACGAGGTAATAAATGGCTAAGTTAATCGTACAAGACCAATTGAAGTTAAGAGCGCCAGAAGCTTACCCAGTAACTGAGCCTATGCGCGTTATTGATGCGGTTAAACTTAAGTTCGATAAGATTGACCCAAGCAAAATAACGATACATTTAAATGACAAGTTAGTACCGCCTTATAGCCCTGCAATGTTTGAAATTATTGGCGATAAAGATAGCGTTACAGTTACGCATGAGGTTAAAGGCTTTATAAAGAGCTTACCTGGCATGAGCTTTTTAGATCCATTGCTGTCTGCTGCTGATAGCATTGTAGGTGATTTATTTAACTCACTGATAGACTTTCCAAGCCTAGGCAATGCAACAAGCCCTAACAATAACTATTCATCTCAGACTAATATATCTCGCGCATATTCTCAACGCCCTTTAGTTGTTGGTAGCCCTGTTATATATCCCGACTTAATAGGTCAAGCAATTGAGTATTATCAAGGCAACATAAAGCAATCAGAGCAATACTTTGAAGTTTGCACCGGTGTTTTAGATGATCCAACAATACAGGCGGGCAATACAAACATATTTAAGTTTGGAACCGCAATAACAGCGACCTATTACCCATCATCAGGAGTTACAACAATTCCTGATTATCGTATAGGCCAAAAAGTTGACGAAGTTGACGGGCAAATAGTTAAAGGCACCAATGAAGGTCAAGACGGCTCAACGTTCTCATGCACCGATGGTGCTTCTGATACAACTTACTTAGGCTCTACATTTACCGTTTACGTAGTTCAAAATACAACATCGGACAGCATGAAAGCTCAGTATGATGCAGGTGTTGAGAACTTTGAAGTGCAATACTCTGCATTTGTTGAGCAAAATGCTGGCGAACTTCCTGAGCCGATTTCAGCGTCTGGCACAGGAAGAATGACGAGTATGACGCTAGAGGGTACTGAGTACAAAGTCATTGTATCAAACTTCAACGGTGAGAAAAGCGACTCGATTTATCTAGGGCCTTATGTTTTCACGGTTAAATTAGAAAACACAATAGGACCATTTTCATGCCCCATTGAATGTGAAAAGCTATTCTTTAACATTAAGTTTGACCGAGGACTTAAGAAAGAAGTGCCAATTAGCGTTACCGTTTACGAGCTTGATTCAAAAGGTGGGAGTAGAATTGGTGCGGGCGAAGTATTTAGTGTTGTTTATGATGATGATACCGTTGATGCCGTGTATGAGACATTTACAGTAAACCCTGCCGCTGGCCGTACTTGGTACGAGTTTGATGTAAAACGCACAAATGAAGCATCACAAGACACCAATAAGCCAGATATCCCGACTCTGGAAGCTGTTTATTGTATTCAAGAATTAGGTGATTATGGGTTTCCTGATGGCGGAACAATGCTATCGGTTAAAATGCCAACAACTCAAATTCCTACAGGCACAGGCGTTGATAACAAAATAAACCTTATTAACGGCCAAGTTATGATGCCAAGCTATGACACTACAACAAAAACTATATTAGCAGATGCGCCAAGCCGTAACTTTGCTGATGCAGCTTTATTTGTGTGGCGTGATTTTTACGGTCAAGACGTTAGCATTCTTAACCTTGATGAACTTTATACAATAGCCGACTCACTGCCAGATGATTTAAAGACGTTTGATTATACGTTTGATGATGCAAGTAATGGTGTAGGCGTTGTTATGGATACAATATTAAATGTTGCGCGCGTGTATAAGTATTGGGATGGTCAACAGATTAGATTCTGGCGTGACGAATCCGTGCCGTTCAACTCAACTGTATTAAGTCGTGCTGATTTGGCGGCAGAGTCAGACCGCAGTTATTCAATATCAAGAACAAGCTTTGTTAGTGGCGAGTATGACAGCGTACAGGTTGAGTATATTAACCGCGACATAAATAAGAAGGCTTATATATATCGCTCAATCGATGGCACTGGCACCATTCAAAACGTAGCCGGTGCAAATGCTAAAGAGATTGTTTTAGCTGGCTGCCAAAGCCTATCTAATGCAACGAATCGCGCTGAGCTTGAAATACGAAAGATGCTATACCAACGATGGACGCTAACAGACACATTTATAGATGCTCATAGGTTTTTAGAGCGTGGCGCAGTTGTTTTATATAACGAGGTATACGAAGGCGGTGATGCATGGGGCGGTGAGATTTTATCTGTTAGTGGCGGCACTGCTACAGTCGGTGAGGAGCTTGAATTACAAAGCGGCACAACTTACCAAGTTTACTATACTAACGCGCTAGGCGAAGCTGTAGGACCACAAACCGTAACCGCATCAACTGATAGCAGCTTTACATGCGCAAGTTTATCTCAAGTGTATCTTGAAGGCTTTGAAGGTGGTCGCATGGGTAGCCGATACTACATCACAGAAGTTAATGGCGCCATAAACAGAAGGTGGCGTGTCATGGAGCGAGAAACATCTGGTTATGATGTGCAAATTAGCATGATAGGCTATGATGACCGTATTTATGAAGCAGATTAGATTTGCGGTATAATAAATCAACTTATTGATAAGAGAATTTTAAACATGTCGAAAATAGCAGATGCAGAAGCTAATGCAACGTCCTTAGACAGCTTAGTTAATGACAATGCGCTTGTCCCAACATTGCGCAATGGCCCTAAACCAAGTTATCAATATTTAGTTGATGGATGGAATACCGAGTTTGATGCGCTAATTGATAACCTTGAGATTCAGGGTGATAATGCAATTGCATTGATTAATGCTGATGTAGTAACTGTTGATGCTGCTAAAAACTCAGCTATTTCAAGTATTGATAGCGACTTAAGTGCGTTTGATGTTTACTATCAGTCAGCTAAGGATACTATAAGCAATGATGTTGCAGAATTTACTATTGACTCTGATGCAGCGCTTGCAGATTTTGAGCTAAACGCTAGCAACTCACTATCAGAATTTACTATTGATTCCGATGCAGCGCTTGCAGATTTTGCACAAGAAAGTGCTGAAGCGTTTAACGAATTTGATTTAACGTTAGACCAATACAAAGAAAGTAGAGGTTTCAACACTAAAGGCACGTTTACAGATGGTTTTACTTATGAATTGCCAAATGATGTAGGGTTAGATGCAGATGGTAATCCGTGGATTTTAATTGATACAAGCTCGCTTCCTGTAATAGTTAGCGCTGGCACTACGCCATCAAACCCACCTTATAAGCAAGTTGCTTACGGCACAGCGGCGCAAGTATCAACCAATACCAGTGATACGGTGCAAAGCTTTGTTGACTCATTCGCACTTAAAATATTCCAAAGTCCTTCTTCGGAAGGTCTTACTGAGATACAAACTCGCACAGTCGCTGCGGGTGAAGTGTACGAAGTGCGTAAAACTTCTGATGGCACTTTTGCAACTATTTACAGCAATGCAGCTGGTACGACTGAGATTGTTCAAAATGGCACTAGTAATAAATCTGGTAGCACAGGGGCTGTTGAGTTTTATATCGCTGATGGTGATTATTATGTTGAAGTTGACTCTGTTCAAGGTAACTTTGATGTTAAAAAATTAGAACCATTTAAAAATACGGATGGCATGGAAGCTGCTAGTTACCTTTCTAAATACGCGGAGGATACAAGGGTTTCATGGCTAGGAAGACGAAACCCTTCTGATGGAGGCAGTAACTGGGGTTTGTTGAAATTTGGAGCGCACACGGCGGATGGCGGCTCGATATTTAGCATTGATAGTAATACTTATGTGGAGGCTAATTTAAAGGGGAGGGTTTCAACTTTAAAATTTGGCGGCAAGGTTAATGACAATACTTTTGATAATGCTATTGTCATTAATAAGATGTTGGCGCTAGGATTGTCAATAAGATTACCCGTTGGTGTAAGCTATGTAAAGAGTGGAATAAAAAACAATAGTTATGACACAATCGTAAGATACTATACAAGCACTGTAGAAGATCTAATGCCTACTTTTCAGATGTCTGGTTACGGCACTGAGCTAAGTGTGATTCGTTGCGAAGGAGATACACTAGATGATGGTAGTGAGGCGATATTAAGCGTAAATACAAACCCAGATGATATACTGGATGACGCGTACATATTTAATTCAGCTCTGCGAAATTTCAGTATCAGAGGTAACGGATCCCCATCGTGTCAAATCTACGGATTGCAGATGCGTGGCATGTGGCATGGTGAGCTTAAGCAAATAAAGATACAAGGGTGTTATGATGGTATTGATGTTGATGGTTCTAATGTATTCCGTGAAGATGATTTTGATACCAATGCGTTTATTGACTTCAGAAACGTATCCCTGATAAATAACGTTAGAAATGGATTCTCCTCCTTAAAAACTAGACCTGCTGGTTTGAACTTTTACAACTGTGAATTGCGTGGCAACGGCAACTGTGGGTATGAAGGTAGTGGTGCCGCTGTTAAATTCTTTGGAGGCTCTATCTCTGTTAACGGAACAGAGTCAACGAGAGGGGGTGGTATAAGAATCAAGCGCTCAGAATCAGATGCAGTACCTCGCGGTTTTGGCTTTATTGATACTACCTTTGAGGCCAATCATGAATTTGAAATAGAGGTTGAGTCCTTAAACTCTGGTAGTTTTATTGGTGTTATATTTACACCTTACGAAAACTCAGGGACAAGCACAACAAAGTCTATAATAAAAGTATTGACTACGGACAGTACGGAGAATGTCAGCTTCCACATGTCTGGGTGTAGGGTTAATGCTTGGGCGGCTAACCTTGGTCAGCCTATATCATTTGTTAGGACTAACTCTAACTTTGGTTCTTTAAATGTAAAAGAGACGGGAACAGTCTTTGCTGGTGGAGTAACCCAAGAAAACATGCAAAGGTATGTATTTAATAACCTAGACAACAAAGGTTGGAAGGTGTCAACGTCAAGGTATGCTTACATGACTGATGGAGCTGATATTGTTGATATAACAGATGGCGCAAACTCATTTGCCGCTAGTAGTTCGAAGATAGTCCCATTACTGAGCGTAGATGATGATAATACATTTACATATAATGATAACGGTGGGTGGTCTATCAATAAGGATGGATTGTACAGTGTTTTTGTTAACCTGCCCATATCTGGGCTTGGTGTTGAGCACAGCGGTATAGTTTTGGATATAAGGGTCAATAGTGTACAGGCTTCATCAATTAGCAGGAGTTTACCACTTAACAATGGTCAGTATGATGTACCTATTGCCCTATCATGCTCTTTATTTCTAAAGAGGAACGATAGTGTTTTCTTCAATTGCAGGATTGCAGGTAGTGATACAACGCCAGTAGACTTGAAAAGGGACGGTAATTACATGTTCTCAATTGAGTCACAATAATAAACAAGTAAGCCCTCTTAATTGAGGGCTTGCTTCACTTACCCAATAATCTTGTTTTATCTTCACTCCCGCGAGTTGTACCAGTCCAGTAAACAACACTTGCAAACCACATTGCTATTAATTGACCGCCAAAATAATTAACCATATCTTTATTGCTAATTGGTATATCAACAAAGAACAAGCAAGCACCATAACATACGGCTAGCACTGACATTAACACTGTAATAACTGCGGGCATAACGCTGTTTTTGTGACTGTTGCGCGCATTAGCTTTATCACCTAATTCAGCTTGTAGAGTTTGAAGTTTAATCTCTTGAAGCTGCGATTTGTGAGTTAATTCAATTTCCTTTAGCTTTACTTGCGCTTCGGGATTGCCAGTCAAAAACGCACCTATAGCGTCTGGCGTATTTTCAGTACCAAACTCTGACGATATTAAAGCGCCAACACCAGCGCCAACGGGGCCTAATGCGCTACCCAGTAACGGGGCGTAATCCGCAACTTTTTTGCCTAGCTCAATCCAATTCATTCTAAAATTCTCACTATAGTAAATATTAAATTATAAAAAGCAGATACACCGAGCAAGCACATATAGCCCAATCTGGAGCGACTTACACGCCTCAACTCCTGCTGCATAGCGTGCAAGTCATGTGGATTACACTCTTGCACTTCCGTTTCTAGGTTTTCTGCGTCAATGTGTGCTGTCATTCTAGTAAGTCCACATTACAGGTGTCGAGTCACGAATATCTACATGCACAAAGCCATTGGCAACACCTATGCCACTAAACCCAATAGATAAAGCCCCTTTAACCACCTTCATTCTTTGAGAGCCACCACTGACTGCAATATCAGCAGCAATTCCTTTTGTGTGAGCGCCACCGCCATTTGATTTGTTTATTTCAGAACTATGATTAACTGAGCGATACCCGCTAGTTATGATAAACGGAAAGCCGCATGTCTCGCGCAGCTTATCTAACATAGATAAAAACAAAGCATTCATTTCGTTTTCACCAGTCTCTTTGCAATCAAACTCGCTTATATTAAAGTATTTCATAAATCACCCATCCTCACTTGTTTTATCAAATTCAACGCCAAGACTTTCTGCCTTGTCGTTGAAAAGCTTAGCGCACGCTCTAAGGAATGCCACATGTGCGTATTCATCGCCGCCACCATTAACATGCAAACCAGTTATAATGAAATCAGGATCCTCAAGGCCGTTACAAAAAGTTACTTGTATTAACGAATCAGCATTTACAGATGTTATCTTTGCACTACTCATGCGCCTAGCTCCTTTAATTTTTTATAAAATTTAAACAGATAAAAGCCAACCCAACCAAAAATACCAAAAGTGGCTGTAATTTTAATTGGAACATTAGTTTTTACTGAGTCAATATTGGCAAGCGGACTTTTTAACTCCAACCATAAAAAACTCTCGTTACTCGGTGAGAGTGCTGTTTTTAAGTTGATGTTTTCATATGACAAAAGGCTAACAAAGTAATCTTTATCTAACGAATCAAAATCAAGGTACTTACCATCAGATGTATATTTTTTGCTTATGTACGCGGTGCAATTAATGTTTTTAAAATCACCGCCTAAAATCTCAATAACGCCACTCATTTCACCACCTTCGCGCTAATTGCCATCCACCCACGACCGCGCTCAATCTCTGCTTCTTCTTTTGCTTGTTGCTCGCTGTCACAATCGTAAATAGTGACTTTGCAACTTTCACCATCTGCGTTTTTTAATTTAACAATGTAGTTATTCATTTATAAACCTCATTGGCTTGTCATCGTTGTAAACTTCGGCTTTAATTTCGTAGCTGTGAGCCATAACTATATCATTTACTCGCTCACATTTACGAGCAAGCATAAGATAAAACTTACGCGCCTTTTTCGCATTTCCTTCATATTCGGCTTGCTTTGCTTTTACTAGTAGCTCATCAGTCATAAGATTATAATTAATTATGTTGTTTTAATCATACTAGCACGTTATAGTAACAATTCAATAGTTAATTTTAAGAGGGTTTTAAATATGGATTACAATTACTCAGACTGGATTGAAGAAAATTACCCAACACCAGAGAGTGCAGAGAATCAATGCAATAACGCGGTTTCTTTAATGATGGGCAAATTCCCAGAACTAAAGCTTTGCGTGGGAAAATTTAACGGTATATTTCATTGCTGGCTAGAGGATTTGGAAGGTGGCATTATCGACCCAACCATTAAGCAATTTAAAAACCATGACAATGGTAAGTATGAGCTTATAGCAAATAGATTTTTAAAAAAGCACGAGGTTGAAGTGTCAACTGGGTGCGTCTTCCTTGATGAGTAAAAACAAAGCCCCTTCATGGGGCTTTTTAGTGTGTGGACTGGTATTTCTCGCGCTGCTCATCCATTCGCTTAACTGTATCGTCAATTAATGGCTTACCTGTTTTCTTATCGACGAGTATAGGTGACTGACTACACAGGCAATTTATACTATTAGCATTCTCACTATAAAACTTTTCAACTTCCTGCTGTGTAAATATATGACCATGTCGGCTTACGTGCCATTTTCTTGATGAAACTGCCAAAGCACTAAACCACAATTGCTTAAACTCATAAGGCGAGTCATCAAATACCGTCTCGTTAACCTCTTTCGTTTTAGCTCGCTGTGCCGTCCTGTAAGCGCCTAATATTTCGGTGCGTGCGATTCTTTGCGCTCGACTAAAGCCCACTCCCACACGCTTCTGTACGTCCGCTGATATTGCACGAATACCTAGACCATCAGCCATGCCACGAGTTAACGTTTCTGATAGGTCAACCTTCATCGAATCGGTTAAACCTTTCATCTCATTAAATACGCGACCATAAACTAATGCTAATGATTGCGTGGCTTGCGGATTAAACTCACCAGTGCTTATTGATTGAATTTGACGCGATACAATTTCACCAACCAAGCTAGGCGTTGACTGGTTTTTAATGTCTCGAATAGTATCGTTAATACCGTCGTTATATGCGCTTGATAGGTACGATTGAAAAAACCAGTTAGGCGGCATTTTACCGGTGTATGACTCTAAAATTTCATCATACAAAAGGCGCTCAATAAATTCATTGATTGAGTTATAACGAGCTACGTCAATTTGATATTCGTAGTAAGTCGTTTTATTAACTGCAATTGATGAGCGGTGTGTATCTAATTCACCTTTTGCATTAGTGAAATAAACAAGTGGATTCCACGGCTTACTGTTAACTGAATTAGCCGCTGCAACTCTGCGATAATTAGCTTGGTCAGCAGCAAGCTTACGCACACCTGTTAAGATGCGCTCAAACCTAACCTTCAATTCACGCTGCTCACGAGATAAGTTTTTCTTTTGATGCGCTGGATCGGCTGCATCTTTCGGCATAACTGGACCGTTTTTAATCTGCTTGATTTTCATCGGTCATATCGTCCAATGTTAATTCAGATTTAGGCTCTAACGTTTCATATTCGCTTTTGGGTTTTTCTTTATCTGCGCCAGCTGCTTCGCGTATTTCCTCCGTTGTCCACGGCTCTTCCTCTTGCGCTTCATAAGCAAGTTTATTTTGCTCAATCATGGATTTGGCATTTGCTAGCTTTTCTGCTTTTGTAGGCTCTGAAATATCAGGCCATTTAATGGTGATTTCATCGTTAGGTTTTGGCAATACACCTAAGTCAACTAGCCACTGTAAAAACTTAATGATAGTAGGACCATACTCGTTATTCTGTTCACTGCGCAAACGCTTACTAAATGCGCTTGAGTTTTCAGTGCTTGAACGCTCGCCCGTCATAAAGCCGATTAATTCAGTAACAGGTATGCGTTGAGCTGCGCATGCTTCTTGCATTGCAATAGTAAACGCGCCAGTTGGGTCGGCTAGGCTTGATTGAAGCGAGCTAACACTTGAACCGGCAAGTTTTAAATAGTTATTTACACCATTCTCAAAATCGTCGATAGCTTGGTCGATTTCTTCTTTCTTAGCATTCATAGCCTGAGCTGCTTTAGGGTCGTTAGCGCTCATTACAGTTCGTTGCTTGGCGTTTTTGCGATAACCCTCAGCGGATGCACCACGTATTTTATTGCAGTCAAACAGTGCGTTAAACGGAGCTTCTAAAACTGGCGTACCTTCTATTTGTGCTCCAACAGCATTAGTTACAACAAACACACGGCTTCTGTGCAAATCACGCTGCTCTGTGTTAGTTACCTGGTTATCTGAAAGTGCCGAAGTGTCTAGCTCGTACCATTTAGGCTTATTCCAATCTTTATCAAAGTAGTCGCTAACGTATTCTGTAGCACCTTCACATTGAGTTTGATAAAACGGATTGATTGCCAGCACATTGCGCGCACTAGTCAATTCATCCATCAACTTTGCATCGGCACTTGTTTCGGTAAAGATAGGAACTATAGTCGAGTAGTTACCAAGTCTTGATTGTTTAAACGCTTCACGCATCACGCGCCAAAAATCATATTTTCGTGCAAACTCTTTAAACGCAACCTCAAAGTCGCTATCTTGCTCGGTATCTTCATCTGCACCATCAATAACAGTAGGGTGCTCAGAGAAGCAGCGCTCAGGAACAATATCAACAACAGCCTTGAAAAATCCACCGCGATTATATGCGTTATACATCAAGTCAAAAGTTAAAGCGTCAGGGTAGCCGTATGATTTAGAATCATCGCGGTTTGTATCGCCAAAGTTAACAGGCGCTGAAAATAGTCGTGATAAGTCTCGGGTGCGGCTTCTAGGCTGTGCCATATTTGCCGCAAATGTAGAATTTAATTTATTTTTAAGCATAAAAAAGCCACACGTTAATAGTATGGCTTTATTGTATCATTGATTGTTAAGGTGGGCTATTTACTCCATATCTAGGGCTTTACTGTACCGTTTAGCGCATGACGATGACATCTTTAAGGAGCAAAGTGCTGATATTAAGTATAGTGCCGCAATTACAGGGCTGTTTATCAGTATAAGTAAAATAACATTGAGTGAAGATATAAAGCCATTAAAAGCAAAATCAAATATAGTCTTGTTGCCAAATGATTTAAATCTCTTTATCGCCTCTTCTTTTTTAGTCTCACTCTCATCAAATTCGGTAATGCAATGCACAACCACAAGACCAGCAAATACAACAAGGACTATAAGCAACCAGTAGATAACGGTTGCGAATGATTGCAAGTTTTGTAGATTGAAATACCAAGATGCAGCAAGCGTTGATGTTAGTGCTGCGCTAATTAATTTACCATATATATTTTTCATTATTTACCTTCTCCATTAACAACAAATACCCGATCTACTTTTAGCTTTGCAAGCTCTTTGTGTAAATCTGCGTTTTGCTCGATTAGTGATTTGTAGCTATTTAATAAATCATCAGCTATAGGCAGAGGAAGCTTTTGCCCGTTAACTAAATACGCTGTTACTTTATTTATTAAATCTTGGTCAATACTCATACTGTCACCCCGCTGTACTCGTTAAAATGCGCCTTGCTCATAATTAAGTTTTGGCATGTTGCAAATAAATGTTTTGTGCCATCTGTAAATTTAATAGGCTTAATTCTATGGTCTCCACCTACCGTATATTTTATTGGCTCTTCAATATTCAATTCACGCATTACTGATAACTGCCTTTCACGCCAACCTTGGTTAATGCCGAAATAATACGGATGATGCTTTTTATCTTCATCGTTGCAAATCCAGTTATCCCACATTGCTTTTAGCGTGCATTCTGGTAGTGGGTTTTTCTTGTTTAAATTCATTAAGCGTAAGTATTTTTGGTAGTTAGTCATTGTTGCCACCTATAAATTTACTCAAATCAGGCTGAAAGAAATTCGGACTTTCTTTTGTAATCTTGCCGTTTTTATCCAGCGGAAAACTACCATCAGGCATGCGCTTAGAATCGTTAGATGCGATAACTTCATTTAGTGCGCCGATGATGTCAAATCCCATATACTGAGCTGTACCAACGGCTGTTACTATTTGATCACAAAAAGCATCAAGCAAATCAACTCTTAAGTTGCTATTTAAAAGTGCATTATCTAAATACTTAACTGTGTATTTTTCGCGTCTCTTATAGCTTTCTCCAGATGTTACAACCTCATCATGTGCGACATCATCACCTGTTACGTCCAAACCCTCTGCAAACTCTTCTAGGTGGCAGCCATACTGAGTTGCTACGTCTTCAATTGTTGGATTCGGCTTTGCATCTGAAAACCATTTAACTATTGTTTGTATTTCGTTGCTCATTACTTATCCTTTAAAATTTATCTGTTATGTTATTTTCAATTCGATATTGATTTAAGTTGATTCCGAAGTACCGCTTAAACCTATCTCTTATTTCTTTGGTTTCTTTTTTGAATGCTATTGACAGGCTTTTATTGCAAAACCCCTCATCAACAAGCGCTATTAAATTCTGGTACTTTAACGTACACCAAGAGTCTTTTTTCATTACCAAGCCCCTTTAGCTGTAATTAAGTTATCAATCATTTCGTCCGTTATGCTGTCGGCTTCACTTCCATTTGGAACCGCCAGCCAAGCAACGTTTGTTAAGTGGTTTTTATTAAATGACTTAGCAATAAAATCCTTGTGTCGCTGGTCTAAATATTCAGCTAAATCGCTTTGAAACATTTCATGCTTAACTTGCACAGGGTCAACTTTGAAATACTTTTTACCGCTATCATCCTCACCAATTGCAAGCAACAATATTTGCCAAAAATGCCTAACTTTAGTTATTGCAAAAACCATTGATGTACCAACATCTTCTGATTTAAGAGTTTTATAGTTAACCACTTCTGCCGTGTAATCCGATTCAGTGCGCTGGCTATGCCACACACCTAAGCTCCTAAGTCCAACCTTGGCGCTTTTTAACGCTCCTTTCATTGGGTTATATTTTTTATTTCTTGACTTAGCCATTTTCCAGCTCCACACAAAAAACCCACTGTGCATTTAATTTATCTGGCATATCGTCAAACTTACCATAGTCGCAAACTTTACCGCATGGACTAACTGCAATACCTTCAATGTAATCATCTTGTACGCAGTGCTTAGTAAATATTTCATGGATAGTGCTTGTTGATGGCAATCCATGCGTGTTTAACGTTTTCTTAAATTTTGTATTATCCATTTTTATTCCCCTTAACTAATGCCGCACCAACACATACAAAAGTAAATCGCTTAGGGTAATTATGAAACCAATCTTGCAATGTTCTAACCGGCACATGGCTTATTTCTGATAGCTCAGCAAGGCTTGTTAGCCCTGCTTGCTTTGCTTGTTTTGATGGTGTCATTTTCATTAATGCCACTCCAAAACGATAACAGCAACGCAATTCCCTTGAGCATCTCTGAATTGAAGTTTTCTTTTAGCCCTAGCAGGTGAAGGCCAAGTGTTGGATATTTCGCAATCAAAAAACATAACCTGTAAATTGCCAAATTTTAAAGTGCTTTGATTGTGAAACCAAGTGACTTCATACTCTACGTCAAGAGCTTTAAACGAAAACTCTCTGCTAAAGCCGTACTGGTCGATATTTATATTTTTACCGCCTAGACACTTAACAAATATTGCCTCAGCATTTTCAAATTCAAACTTCTTCATTTTAACTCTCCAATTAATAACGCGTTATTGCGTTTCAGTGGGGTTATAATAAGCGAATACCGCACAATGGTCAATAGGTTTATTAAAATAAATTGAATTAATTTTAGGTAAGGAAAAGCCCTAATTAAAGGGCTTCATTTTCATCTGGACTAGTGGTTGTCGGGAATTTATACTCAGCGCCACACTCATCATCTCGACAGTAGATTAAATCGTTATCCCATCCGCCACCAAAAATCGCTATTGTTTCACCTCCGCATACTTCGCATTTTATATGTCTCTCTGCTATCTCACTAAATATACTCATTTCATTTTTACTCCATGTATTTATTGGCTGGGGTTATTTGTGTTTTGATAACTCTGCAAAGTGCTTTCCATATAGTGAGATTAACAACGCATCACATCGACCATCTTTCAGGCCACCTCTTGCGCCAAGAAAAATACCACTACCGTAAACCTTTTTGCATAGCTCAAAAGCTTTTAGCTTGGTTCCGTTTTTAGTTGCTGAATTAGCGCCATATATCCCGCACCATGACTGCCATTTTTGCGGTAACACCTCGTTAAAATCAACTTTATTCAACCTAAGAACGGCCTTTATTGCTCCGTAGTTTTCGCCAAAGGTAAACATGGCTTGTGCTGAATTACCTCTCCTACTGCCTACCTTCTCAATAAAGCAATGTTTTGGATTACCGTATTTATATAACAACTCTTGTAATTGCTGCTCTGGCTCTTTTGATAGGTCGGTCATATAAATAATTTTCTCTGTATCTATATCAATTAAAACAGCCGCGCCTTTTTCGCCCGGGTCAATTCCTAAAATTGTATTTTTAATATGCTCAATCATAATTACCACTCCACGCTTAAAACTTTTGGGTATTGTCCTGCTGTATCCACTATCACTTCTTTTGGCTTGCTTGGCTTTACCTGCATTGCTTCATCTGTAGTGCTTGGTATGTTGACTGTATTGCCGTACATCTTTTTAAACCACGACCACGCTTTTGTGTGCGCGCTGCCTGTATGGTCAAGACAAAGCCAGTCTTTAAATACAGCTAACCCACACTGGTATTCAACCCTGACAGAATCAGGCGAACCCATTTTCTTGTGCCTTCTAAAATAAATATTGTCTACAGGTATTCTTTGCACTGTAGATGGGCCTGATGAATCAACTATAGACCCTTTAGCCGCTACAGCCTCATGGTTAGGTTTTCTTTCCACCATTTCAATAGGGAAATCACATGACGGGCAATAAGCTATCCTATCAAGCTGTAATTGCTCTAAAAACTCAACGGATAAAACTTCTTTACACTCGGGGCATTTTCTTAACCCACTACCGCCCTCTACTTTTTTTGCTTTTGGCGGTTCTGGTGGTTGTATCTTGTTTATAGGACCGTGGCGCTCCACATTACCACCATAATCCAATAACAGTGCATCTTGCTTGCTTGGGTGTGTACGCATCACGCGACCAACTATCTGAACCCACAGTGCACTTGATTGTGTTGGTCGCAAACAAACAAGGCAGTCTGCGTTTTTAGCGTTGAAACCCGTTGTAATGGTATCTACGCTTATTATGTGTCGGTACTTAAACTCTTTAAACCCATCAATTAAGCGTTCACGCTCTTTCCTGGCTGTTTTACCTGTTAATGCCCTGTTGCTTTCGCCTAGATCATTTAAACAGTCTTGCACCATTTCTGCGTGTTTAACTGATACACAAAACCACATTAACGAGTTTTTACCTTGCGCTCGCTTTAGCGCGTCATCAACTGCGGGTTTAACTACGCCCATGCTTTCCATGGCTTCTGCTATTGAGGCGCTTGTAAAGTCACCTGATGAAGTGCTTACCTTTAAATTATTAAAGTTTGCAACCTTGTCATGCTCGCCAGTTGATACAGGGCACAAAAAACCCTCCTCTATTAGCGTTTCGATCTTAATTTCGTATGAAACATCCGTGAATAATCTATCAGCGCCCATAGTCAAAGAGCCACCATTTAATCGCCATGGTGTGGCAGACAGTCCAACTATCCTTATGTATGGGTTTATCCTTTTTAGCTCGTCAATAAAATGACGGTATCGACCAATTGACTTATTAGGACATAAGTGCGCCTCATCAATAAAGATTAAATCTATATGACCTACGTGTATGGCTTTGTCCCATACAGATTGAATGCCTGCAAATGTAACGCTGTTAAATAGCTCTTTACGCCCTAAGCCAGCACTAAATATACCGCTTGATACGTGCGGCGCCTGCCCTTTCAGCTCGTCATAATTTTGCTTTAATAGCTCTTTAATGTGAGCTAAGCAAAGTATTTTTTGGCTGGGCCATTGGTCTATTATTGTGCGTATCAACTCAGCTTGAATTAGCGATTTACCGCCCGCCGTTGGCACTTGTAACAGTGGATTTTTCTTTGTGTCTCTATGCTCTGCAAAGTATTCAAAAACAGAGTCTATAGCGCCCTGTTGATACCATCTAGGTGTTAGCATTATACAACCCTCCTGCAAACTCTTGATGATAAATTTATAGTGCCATCTAATTGTGATTTTATTTGCTCTGACAATTTCACCATATCTTCATGATTGTTTTTCATGCACACCCCTGAATTTTGATAATATGACGCAAGGGATTGCAACTTGAATTCAAGCTCTTTTATACTGTTAAAGCATAACTCTCTATCCTTATCGTTTAGAATGTATGTCTCCTCTGGCCCTGCCACTTCACATCCTTCTTTAACCCTTCTATCAAAAAGTTCTTTTGGTATATCAATATCAGCTCCGTGATGCATTAGGTTTTCACACTCCTCAAGACTATAAACCCAGCCTACAGAATCGCACTCTGGTAGTTGCCAGTATATTTTTTTAGGCATTGTCATTACTCCCTGTAACCTCTGCGTTAAACTCAGTGCGGAATGCATCAACCACAGAATCACCAATTAGCTCTTTGCTTATGTTTTTAAGCTCCTTACTTGAATAGCCAATGTTTTTATCCTTGCAGTTTGTGAATTGTCGTTCTCCTTCTTTCATCTTGTAAGTGACCGTATTTGCCTCTGCATCTGCGTCAACTGGCTCGCCATAAGTTACAAGAACAGGTATGTATAAATGTTCATCGCAACCGGCTTGCTGTGCCTTACCTGGTATTTGAGCGCTCCACTTGTTGCAATCCCATTTTCCGCTCTCGTCGTTTGGCGTTGAGTGTGCGCAAGTTCTACAGTTTACTTCTGGTAATTCTTCACCATGGCATATGCTTTTGTAGTCGCAAAACTTACATCCAAACGCAACAGGGCTATCATAAAGTTTAATCGGTGGCTCTTTGCTCAATACAACATTCCACGCTTTATCAATGTGTAATTGCGCTTCGTCTTTGTCGTACTTTACGCGCTCGCTGTATAGTTCATCTGTGTTTTTATTAACAGCAAGGTACAAAGCCCGATCTATTTTCTTGTAGTGCATGTAAATTTGCATTTGAGCAAAGTGCAAAGGTTTTGAGTTGTAAACACCTTTCTTTTTAAGCTCTGTAAATGATTTATCGCCGTGAGTTTTGTACTCAAGTAAGTGCGGTTTAATTGGTGATTCTGGTACACCAGCTTTAGCTATTCCATCTAGTGACCCACCAAAATGACCGCCGCAATCTGATATTCGCCATTGTTTACCTGTTTGTGGATCGTATTCTAAAACGTCAACACCGATATTTCTTAACTCTTTGTTAAAAATATCTTCTTCGTTCTGACCGCGCTCAAACAACCTAAGTAATCGACCTGAGTGTTTTTGCTCTGCTGCCCAGTGGAATATATACCAAAGCTTACGCTGGCAAGGCTCGCCAATTAGTGACGCGCCAAGGTGAAAACGAAATGATGATTCTTGCGTTGATTCACGGTATTGGTAAATTTTATTTACCGTTAGTGATTCGATGTGCTTTTCTATGTTAGCCATTATTGCTTTTCCTGTTTGCTCTCTCTTAATGAATGGCGCTTAATTTAAACGCCATTGGTTAAGAGTTTTATTTATTTATTAACTACCTTGCGCCCAAGCTGGTGCACCATTACTTGGTGCGGCTTGCTGTTGTGCCGGCGCAGCCTGTTGTTTTGGTTGTGCCATTTGTGCGATTTGCGGCTGCCCTCCTGTAGCTGGTGCTGCACACTTCTGTTGATTTTCGGTATTGTACTCTAACCAACCAGCAACGCCGTTGCTTGCATCATAGCCGTTAGCAGCTGGGTTTACTTTCACTTTAGCAATTAATGGTTTGTGATGTAGCTGGCTTGAGTCCTGTACTTGAAACTCTTTTACAGCGTGACAAATTGCACTTAATGAGCGTTGAGCGATTTGCACAGCTTGCTCGTTGTTGTTTACTAGGTTGAGGCGCTCCCAAATTTTACGGCCCTTAAACTGCCCTTCGATAATTTCAAGCGTCAGCACTAGCATTTGACCGCCCGTGCTCGTTGCCTTCATTTCTGATTCAGTAATCATTAGCGGGTAAAAACCTGCTGGTAATACATCAAAAGACTCTTGTGGTTGCACTGTGTTTGCGTCAAATGCGAAGCCTAAATTAGCCATGTTATTTCTCTCTCTGTTTAAAATTAGTTTTGCCGTTATCGGCGGTTAAAATAAATACTTATGTTATTGCGCTTGCTGTGCTGCGTATTGCTGCAACCAAGGCACGTAATCAATTAATGGGTTTTCAAATTCACCAAGCGGCAATGTTTTAGTTATACCGTATCGGTTTTTACTTACGCTAGATGCCAAAGCGGTACACACTAATTCTCTCGCGCCGTCACTCGTTGCCTTTTTGCGCTCACCGTCACCTGTTGTAAATGTGCGAAGCCTAACAAGTCCAACTAGGTCAACGTTATCAACATAGCTTGATACGCTGCGCTTATTTAAGCGTAAAGTGTATCGAGTGTAAGGGTCTTGGTCTGGCAATTCAATTGTTTCATTATCGGCGTGAGCGATAAAAATAATATTCATGCCTTTAGCTGCTCGCAACGATTCGCACCAGTTTCTTAATGTTCTGTGCTTTTCTGCTACTGCCGCATGCCCTGCACCATATCCACCAAGCGCCTGATTAATTGAGCGCGGTTTTTTAGGGTCGCTTTCTACTACTTCTTTTTCAAACATTTCGTTAAGTTTAGTAACTGAATCAACGATTAATGTTTTGTAATTGTGGTCTTGAGTTGCTAAAACATTGATACCTTCAAACACTTCATTTGTGTTAGATATCAATGGAAACGCCTCTATACCGTCACGATTCTCTAAAGACGTTAAACCGTCCTCGGCACGTATAAAAATAGGGCTTGGGAAGTTTGCTGCAAAGGTTGTTTTACCCGTACCAGCCTCACCCAATATCGTTGCCATTATTGGCTTACTTTGTGGTTTTGAAATACTATCTAATGAAATTGCCATTTTTAATCCTTATTGACCTACAAAGTCAATTTTTACTGATTGCTTGCCTTGCGACTCTGTTACAAAGTCGCTTAATTTTAATGCTAGCTTGTCGTCTTGCAGCATTGCGCGGTAGTTGCTTAGATTTAGCTTTGGCTCGTAATCAAAAGCCTCTGCTATATCGCTGTCTAAACCTTCTTTTGCAATCGCTTTCTTATCAATGCGACGACTAATAGGGCTGTTAACAGTTACCTTGTATAAACTGCCAGAGGTTGTTTTGCTACCCTCGATTGCTACAGGCACGTTGTTTAAAATTAGCTTTTCTTGCTCTGCAATCTGAGCATCAAGCGGTGCAAGTAACTTTTGTTTTTCAGCTTTCATTATTAAAAGCTTTTCTAGCTCGGTATCAATATTAAATGGCATGTTTGCCTCCTTCTCTTTATCTTGGGACTAACTTTAAACCTAAACTGTTTAGTCGTCAACAATAAAATGAAAAATAATTAAACTTTTTTTGTTTACGCTTTTCGTGCTACACTTTACGCAAATTAAAGAAACAATCAAAAGGTAAATAAAAATGACATTCGCAAATAAAATACTAGAGCATCAAAAGGCAATGCTTAATCTGTTGGTGGATAACTTTGGTAATCAAGCCGGTTTAGCAAAGGCTCTGGATGTATCAGATCAAGTTGTTTGTAATTGGGTTAGGCGCGGACGTATAAGCGCGACAATGGCAGAGAAGGCGCAAAAAGTAACTGCTGGTAAATTTGATAAGCGCGAATTGCGGCCAGATGTTAGAAAGTGGTACAACGAATAAGGGCGCATTAAGCGCCCTTTTATTTTCCCTACCCTATACAGCCTTCCAAACTTGCTTAGGCCTACCAGCTGCATTTGGCATTATCATTAAATCAATCAGTTCTGCATCTTTTAACTGGCTTAGTATCTCCCCTCTCTCACGCGCTTTATATTTCCTGAATGGTGATATTTTTGCCATATCGCTAGATGTGATCCCTTTTCCTCCATAAGACTTAATAACGTTATAAAATTCCTCTTGCTGCTTCTCGAATGCATTAACACCAATGTTCTTTTTGGCTTGCTCAACTGCCGGGTAATAGCAATCTTTTACGTATTCAATGGCCCACTCTATTGATTCAATATCAACCGTTGTAGCATATGCGTTTTTTGCCAGCGCAACAATTAACGCCAATCGCATTGCCATTTCTTTGGCCCTAGTTAGTATTGATTCAATGCCAAGATTCTCAAGCCCGTCTTGCTTTTCAAATATCTCAAGCTCAAAAGCGTCAAGTATACTCCACGCGCCCTTAGCAAAAGGCAATCTAACCATATTAGGCTGCCTGTCGTAGCTTGAAATCATACCTAGGTTGCCAACACCGCGAGCGTTTACTTCCTTTATCCACTGCAAAATGTTTTCAGGTACATCAATTTGCTTCATTGGCTTGCCTACCTGCCGCCCTATTGTTGACTCCTTTATCAAAAAACGCCCTAAAAAGCCGTCCTTTATGCTGTCAACATCTAACGCATCGTAAAGCGTTGACGGTGTTGTCATTGAATACATGGTTATTGCTGGGTATTCGATATTGCGTGACGGCATGTCATCGCGCTGCTCTTTTGTTAGCGTCATGGTTGAATAGGTTGCGGGCCTCATCGTGTCAGTAAGTCGCCCTATCGCTTCCATCATTGCCGTTATTACTTCCCGCTTGTGGCTGTCGTTTTTGCTTCTGGCTGCCTCTAGGTATCTACCCAGCTCATCTATCACGGTTATGTGTTTTGGTTTCTCTATCAATGATGAGAATACAGCGCCTTCGCTGGTGTATTTTGATCCGCCAATGTATTGCTCCATATCAGCCGCTTTCAATATTCGCTCGATAACCGTCTTGCCGTGCTCTTTCCCTGAACCTGATTTGGCAACACTGAGCAAATACAGTGAAGCCATGTTGTTATTATCTGTGATGTACTTTCTGCCAAGCACTAACGAGCATATTGCTATAGCGCTATGCACTGACAGCTCAGGTTGCGGCTTTGCTGCCGTAGCGTTGGCAAAATCTGCTATCTCGTCAATAATACCCGCGCCGCGCTTGGCATTTCCGCTTTTCACCCATTCTGGCGCGTTTTCCTTTTGTGCTGAGCGCTCTAATGGACTTTCTTTTTCTTCTGGTGCATTGTCATTACTTTCTTCTAATTCGCTCTCAGTGGTCGTTTCTGGTGGCTTATTTTTGATTTTATCATCAACTTTAGAATCACCACCAACCATTTTAGATAGCAAGCCGCTACAATCAACTTCTCCCCAATTAAATTCAGGTCTAATCCAGCCTAGTTTTTCAGCCTCGTAATAGATTGAGCCAATACCCGCTTTCACATCGCGATTAACAGAAAAGCTTTTCCATGTTTTTTGCTGGTCCTTGTGGTCGTATTTTTCTTCGCACTTGCAAGACCAATTACACCAAGCATCAAACGCATCCTCTGTACCTACCGTGTGCAACCCCATGCCAACTAATAGCCAGGTATCGCGATTGTACGAGTCAAGATAATCAAGGGCGCTTTGTACTTCAATCAAATCAACAAATTCACTATCAACCGTTGAATGCTTTATTTCTTGCGCTCTTGGTTTTAGCGCCTCAATTAACCATTCAGGTGCTGGCGTTGCGCTTAATGCTTCCTCTCCATATGGTTCTGTGCAATCTAAAAATTCATATTTACCATTTGCATTGCAGCTAGGCGCAAGGATAACTAAACCACCATCTGCTCGAACATCAATGCCAGGCACTACCGATACACGGTTGCTCATGCGCTTGTCATAGCTGAAAAAATAATGATTACCACCAGAGCCTGTTTCCTGCATTGGTGTTTCTGGTAACTCTCCATTTTCAGCTATAAGCTTTTCTAGTGAGTAATCACCGCTGTCTTTTACGTCAATATCTAACGCCCATACGCCAGATTGTGCGCCCGTTGCCATGGCTATGTTAGCGTTAGGCCAAACATCCCACCATTGGCTTATTTGTTTTGTGTCGCTTGTCGCTGCATCTTGCCAACCATTAAACCGTGGATGCTTACCTGGTGATTTACATTTCAAGTCACCGCATGAGCACTTCCCGTTTTCAATGTTGTGAGCTGGGAATATTCTCCACCCAATCGAAGCGTAAGCAAGCGCATGGTCTTTTATTGTTTTTGGTTCTGTTGGTTGAGCGCTGTACGCACCGCCAAAAATAGTTGTTAAATCTGCCATTGAATGACCCCGTAGAATTATTTGAATTAGACCCATAGAAAACTAATTGCGGCGAGCTGGGTCAAAAGCCGATTCGAGTAGCTAACTTGAATTTTTAACACCGCACCGCGAATACTAAACAAAAAACACATGAAAGTAAACAAAAAGCGTAAAAGGACTTTTTGTACTTTTCACACAGTCGTTTGTGTGAAAAGTGTGTGAAAAGTAAATCAGCCTAGAGAGTAGAGAATATAAGGGTTATATAATAAATATAATAATAATAATATACTTAATTACTTAATTACTTACCTATACACCCTTTCTTTATTTTTCTTTGTTTTTTCCTTTCTCTTATTTGGTCTCTCTGTGTAAAAAGTGTAAAAAGTCCTTAAAACTCAAAAAGCCCATACGTGGCGCGGCCTGTAGCTTGGTACTTATTACCCAACTTATTACCCAAAATATACTTCTTACACAGGGCTTGCAGCAACTTATGTGATAATGTAACAATTTGTATTTGCAAAATGCGAATAGAGAACATTTAAGCGAGATATCAATAAAACACTTTACAACTACAAATAACTAGATTATATTTAATCACAGTTAATTAAACATAAACGGAATAGAGAAATGAAAAAGACATATCAATTAAGCAAAAGTGGCTTAGAGCGAATGGATTTATTTAGGCGTGACATACTGTCTGGAAATGTAACTGTTTCTCCTGAGTATTATGAAGACGGTGAGATTTGTTATTTTAAGGCTAGCAACAAGGATACGGCAACGTGTAGTTTCACTACTAAAGAAGATGAGGTAATTTCTGACTTGCTCAAGCAGATTGAAAGTACGTTAGAAGGTGATATTGAAAAGCGGTATATGAGCCACGATAGAAGTTATTCTTTTTTTACTGTTGTTGATGGTGGTATTGCTTTAAAGCGTGAAGATATAACAACGCCAGCACAGCGCGCCTTAGAAAATATTGCAACTAAATTAAATGAGAGGGTTTAAAAATGAAAAAATTAATACTTACTACAATCGCAGCGGTTGCTTTATCTTTTAATGCTAACGCCAGTGTAACGACTTCTGAATGCGTAGCGCTTGGCGAGCTTGCAAGTACAGCGGTTGAGTTGAGGCAGCAAGGTAAAAGTAAAATCATGCTGCTAGATGCAATTAGAGCCACTAACGCAGAAGTGCAGTTTAAAGAAATTGGATATATGGCCGTAGACGTTGCTTTTGATTACCCAATACTTGATAGCGCAGAGGCTCAAAAGCAGCTTGGCAAGAATGTCATGCTTCAAGTTATTAAAACGTGCATGGGGCAATAAGATATGAGCAAAGCTAAATTTACAAAGGGTGAGTGGGAATCTTCTCTTGATTGCGGTGGTAAAACATTAATTCACAGTGATGGTGAAATAATATGTGAGGGGATTGTATGCAGTAATTATAAAGAGGAAGTTGAGCCGCACAGGATTGAAGCTAGAGCTAACGTAGATTTAATTGTTACGGCCCCAGAGATGTATGAAATGCTTGATGAGCTGTCAGCATTGGATGAATGTCAAATGTTTAAGCAGGAAATTAAAAAAATACTAGCAAAAGCAAGGGGCGAAAAATGAACGCATACAAAATCGCATTAACAAGCACTGAAAAGAATATGACCTTCACAGTTGAAGCTAAAACCGAATTTATGGCCCGCAGCATAGCCAAGAAGCGGTTTAAATTATTTAGTCAGGCGAATTGTCACGTAGCAGAAGTTAAGCGCTTAAAATCGCGTACAGAGAAGATTATGATATTGGGCTCATTCGCATTATTTGCAGTGGCGTTTGTTATGACAGCTTGGCAGTTGGGAGGTTGATATGGAGAGTTTAGAAGATTTAAAGGTGATTATTGATAATGCGCCAGAGGGTGCTACCATCGTTGATATTGAGGTTGATGGATTTATTGATTATTTGTACGTTGATAAGGATGCAGGTGATGGGGAGAAAATAAAAAGCTGCGCCAATGGTGGAGGTGGAGATGGAGCTATCGAGTATAGCAATGGTAATATACGGGCACTATCCGACATAGAGCGAATTATTGAATTGATGGAGTTAAGCAAAGATATGCACACCACTGTATCTGGTTATCTATGCGGTGATGAGTGGGAGCACTGGCAGGAGTTTAATGCAGGGAAGTTTAAGTTATGACTAAGCAAAAACAATGCAGAACACGAAGCAACGCCCACTTTAACGGCATACTTACAATGCAAATGATGGGATATAATCGCGGGTATACTTTGGACTTGCCACGGTGGAGGGTTCGTAACGTTAAATTTAATGTGCATGGGGTGGGTGAGGGATGAGTAAAGTATTAGTTATTGGCGGAAGAGGTTGTGCTACTGAATCACTAATTAAATCCCTTAAAGAAAAGTATGGTGGTGATGTTGTGCAGGGTGAGCCGTTAACTCAAGGTCAAATGCCAAGGTTAACTAAGTCATTGCTGGAACTTAATGAAAATGAGTGGCGAGGAGGTAGCCGAGGTAAGGGCGGCAAAACTAAATGGCCGGTAAGAAAATGACACAGGGGTTTAGCGCCCCTTTTATTTTTTATGATATACTCATGGCATATTTTAATTAATTATTTTTAGGTGTTTTATGGGTAATCCATTGGATAAAGTTGAGCCATTAAATATGGTTAAAAGCACTAAGGGTAATCATTCTTTTTTTAAGTGGTATGTATTTACTACCTTACTTATTTTATTAATTCTATAGGTGATTTATGGTAGCTGTGGGGAGACCTAACGACTATACAATATGGAAGGATAGAGCCATCTGCATGCGCCTATCTGCCGGTGAGTCATTACGCAAGATATGCGCACGTAAATACTACCCTTCTCGCTATGCTGTTTTTAGGTGGCTGCAATCCAACGTAGAATTTCGCAACCATTACGCATGGGCTCGAGAAATGCAATCCGAACATTATGCAGATGACATCATTGATATTGCTGACGATTCTGAACATGACACAATTGAAGGCCCTAACGGTGAGCGAATGAACTCAGAGTATGTTCAGCGCTCACGATTGCGTGTTGACACTCGTAAGTGGGTTATGGAAAGAATGTCACCTAAGAAATACGGTGTTAAGCAGGGCATTGAGCATAGTGGGGTTGTTCATAATGTTGCGCATGATCCACAGGACTACAAGAAGGCGCAAGAGCTATTGAAATCTAACTATACTGATTTAGATTAATGAAAGAGTGGGAAGATTTAACCTTTCCTGAGAAGGTGGCCATTAAAGACGCGAGTGAACGTTCATTTTTGAACTTCACTCGTTTGTGGTTTGAAACATTACAGGGAGAGAAGCTTTTAGTTAATTGGCATCACAGGTGGATAGCTTCAACCGTTGATAATGCAGTTAAGGGTGATAGGTCTATAAACTTAGCAATATCAATCCCTCCTGGTGGAACTAAGACAGAGTTAATGAGCATACACTTGCCAGCCTATACTAATATGCTTGTTCAAATTGGCACTCTTGATAAATTCAGAAACCTAAACCTATCATTTGCTGACTCTCTAACTAAGCGCAACAGCCGCAGAACTCGCGATATAATTAACAGTAAAGAATATCAAGAGTTTTGGCCTTGCACGTTTGGAGTTAATCAAGCGGAAGAATGGCAGATAATTGACGAAAAAGGAAAGGTCAAAGGCGAGACCGTATCACGCGCAATGGGTGGTCAAATCACTGGTGGTCGTGGTGGTTATTATGGCCCTAAGTTTAGCGGCTCAATAAACCTAGATGATGCGCTCAAGCCTGAAGATTGCTTTAGCTCCACTAAACGTGAAGCTCACCACAGAAAGCTGACTAATACCGTTCGCTCCCGTCGTGGTGACAAATCAAAAGACCATCCAACACCATTCTTTATAATTCAACAGAGACTACACAAGGACGATACTATAGGCTTTTGTGTTGCTGGCAATCTTGGTGTTAAGTTTGATTTGGTATCAATCCCAGCTCTAATTACAGAGGATTATTTGGCCACCTTGCCGCAAGATATAGCGGCTCAGTGCTGGGAATGCATAAAGGATTCTGATTGTCGAGAGATTAACGGTGTAAAACATTGGTCATACTGGCCTGAAATGGAGCATATAGACCAACTGATAGAGTTGTGGGGGCGTGATGAATACACGTTCATGTCTCAGTATATGCAAAACCCTATAACTATGTCAGGCGGCTTGGTTGATACTGCTTGGCTTGGTAGGTATGAGGAGTTACCGTGGCTTGAGTGGATGGCCGTTTATGTTGATACTAACTCTGGTAAGATAACTGATAAAAATGACTATACGGTATTCAATCTTTGCGGCATGGGTCAAGATGGCAATATGTACGTGCTGGAAGTTAGGCGAGGAAAGTGGCTACCCGATGAGCTGCTAACTGAGGCGGTTTCACTATGGAATAGATGGAAAAGCCTTGCACCAGCAGAACAAAGACTAAGTCTGCGTTATATGAATGTGGAAGATAAGCAAGCAGGGCAAGGCTTAATTGCAACACTACAGGAACGGCAGCGCGACGTAATAGTTAACGCCATCCCGCGCGGAAATAACCAGAACAAGTTTGTTAGGCATGGTAACTGCCAACCACAGTTAAAGGCTGGTAAAGTGTTCGTGCCAATGACTCACAGAGAGGATGGTAGCGAGGTTGATTCAACTAGGTTTTACAATGGTGATAAGGCATTTAATACCGACTGGGTTCTACCTTTTATTACTGAGCTTGATGCTGTTACGGTTGGCGTATTGATGGATCAAGAAAGTGGTTATGATGACCAGTACGACACCCTGATGGATGCCGTAGATGATATGCTGATTAATTCTAACGGCTGGGATGGTTGGCTATAGCCGCTATTGCGGCTTTTTGGTTATGTTGTATTTTGACATTAAAGCATTGGCAAATACCTCTAAGGATTGTTTTTCATAAGCCCTGTTATAAACATCATCATGAATAGTTTGCATAATATCATCACGCAACTCTTCCTCTGGCGTTTTTGGTTTTTGCAGCGAGCTAACATACTCGCTGCAATAATTGCCATATTCGTTTTTAATCCACGCCAAGCCATCTGATAAGGCTTTAACCTCACCTTTTACTGACTTATTACCCCATGTAACAATTGAGCCAACTTTCGGCCATTCATCACACTTAGAATCTTCACAACCTAAAATAAGATTGTCACCGGCGTTTTTTAGTGGCTCTTTAGGTGGTAGTGGGATTGTTATTTTTTTACTGCCGATATTTGATGCGTCAATTTCTAAACAGAAAAAATAAAGCTTACCACCATTAATCGCAAAGTATTTCCTTCTGGCGTTATTGACGGCAAAGTTAATTAAGTTTTCCAAGCACAGCTCAATAATAAACTCAGCATGCTCAGGTGATACTACTTCGCCATATGTGTTTTGCAGGTATTCTAGGGTTATGTTTGTGTATTTCGATTCGTGCCTATTTGAGCCGTGACCCTCTTTAATTAAGATAAAACGATTTTCACCATAGAATAACTTAATTGCGTGTTGGAATTGACCTATATACGGATATGATTTCATTTCTCTATTCCTATTAGTTAATGACCATTCAAATATAAACTATAAATAATACTTGTCAATGATTAATTATATGTTTATAGTGAGTGCAAGATTAATTAAGAGGGTAAGGTTATGCTTGGATTTATAAAGTCTCTACTGCCAAAGAGAGTCATCGTAAAAAGAGAGGTGGTTTTTACAGGTCGATGGAATGAGATTGACTACAAGAACATGGAGGCATCTCACGATGAAATGCTAATAACAAACGATCGTGGTTGGTATAGAATATGTACATGCCTAGGAAATAATCGTGGTGGCGTTGATTTTTATGATGGTTATGACCATAAAATAAAAGGATTCAAACCAACTCATTACATGAAGATATTGCGCCCTATTGATGGCGTTAGTTATGAAGGGGATAAATAATGCAAACAATACACGCAACAGAGGCGGCAGAAGCGGCAACAAATATTAACCGTGAAGACTGGATAAGTGGCGCGGCTGAGTTGGTTTTGGCTAATGAGGTGCAGTATGACCGTAGTGGTGAGAATTATAGAGAGGCGTTTATATCAAGAGATAGTGTAATTGAAGATATTAGTTGCACAGATGAATATGAGCTGTTAATAATTAAATGGCTAGACGGTGGCGAGTGTTACGACTGTCGTGATGAGTTGCGCAATATGATACTTAACGAGTCTATGAGCTTACTTTCAGTAATGGCAGATGATTTTAATATAGGGGTTAGATAATGGATATTGAATGGGAAGGTGGCTCGGTTTGTTTTGCTAATGGCGTACAGCATGAGTGTGGTTTAAACAAGATTGAAAACTTAATTATTTTTGACGACTTCCAGCTAAACACCATAAAGCAAGGTGATTACATCGAAGCCTCAGAGCTTGATACTGAGCAGGAGTATAATGATGCGGTTGAGGTGTTTGGGTTGTTTGGTAATAAAGATTGCATATCTATAAACAGCTTTAATGGCTGTGACTTTCTTCTTGTTGACTTGTATGGTGATATTTGTGGTTGTAGTGCCGGACATTTTGAAGCAAAAAGAAAACTAAACTACCCACAACTAATGGCAATCGGTAAATTAAAGCGGGCTATTATTGAGCGTGATGAAAAAAGGCTCGATGACTTCAATAAGCTTATAAGTGGTGAGAGCATAGTGAAGATAAGCTTGGAAGGGATTGATAATAAACCAGATGAAGTAAATAAACCTTCACACTACCAATTCTTTGAAGGTGTAGAGGTTATCGAAATTATAGCCAGCTCAATGACTCGTGAACAGTTTAAAGGTTATTGTCTAGGCAATCGCATTAAGTATAGACTTAGAGCTGGAAACAAGGATAAGCTAGAGCAAGAGATTGCCAAAAGCGATAAATATGTTGGGTTATACGATGAGCATAAACACCTATGCAAAAAGTAATACCAACTAACACGCCACTGCTATGCAAATTCAACGGCAATGATGGTACGCACGCTGGGTACATTGTTGCTACATACAAGATGGGTCGCTTTTATGCTAATAACGGCCTATTCCCAATTAACCGCGTCACAGGTTGGCGAGAAATAGAAGAAGAGGGGTTTAATGATTATGAGTGTTAACATAAGCTACTACAGACGACAAATTAAAAAGCTAGAAGCCAAACTAATTGCTAATGCTGACCTATGTAACGAATCAGAGGTTAAGCGCATTAACAAAGAAATAGCTAATTATGAGAAGTTTATTAAATCCAATGGGGGTTAGTGATGGTTACTTATTTTTACTCTGGGGCTATAGTTGGGTCAATGATTAAGGGTGGTATTCGTGATGTTTTGCATTTCGATGGCTCAATAACAGTTAGTGAGTTAACACCTGTCGATGATGTTATATATGAAATAAAGAGCAAACATTCATATAAAAACACTAAGGCAGCCCACATTAGGCAGTTAAATAAGCTCTAATACCACCAATAACTAATAGCTGATATAATAGCCTTATCAAATAACGATAGGGCTTTTTTATGCGCATAATACTGGCTACCAATACAGCCAAGACGAAAGTCAGTAAGGCTAATGGTAAATATCAAATTAACGGCATCCCTGTGACTGTCGATAATGCAATTATGAATAACATCAAATACTCGGCAGAGGAAAACGCAAAGGGCATGAAAACCCTAAACGGCATGCCAATGGCTTTAACTCATCCTGCTGATGAAGATGGTCGCAATGTTTCTATATTCTCACCTGATGGTATTGATTTCTACTCTGGCGGTAAAGTAACAAACACCTACAATAAGGATGGTACGTGGTACGCGGATTCTGAGATTGACGAAAAGCGACTAAAGGCATCTGAGCAGGGTGAATACTTTGCTAATCGTCTTGATGATGGCTTGCCTATTGGTGTTAGCACTGGATTGACGTTTGAAGCTAACAATAAGTCAGGTGAAGGCTACAAGATGGAAGCGGTTAATCAATCGTATGACCACCTTGCAATGCTACATGATTCAGAGCGACCTGCTGGCGGTGACTCTACCGTTATGCGCTTTAATGGTGAGGATGTATCAGTAATTAATATTGATGATATTGAAAAGCCATTAGCAGCCGAACAAGAACCAAGCGACAACTTTATTGACAAAGTAGCAAACAAGCTAAAGGCGCTTTTTGCTAACGATAATCAAACGGGTTACAATAACACTGATTTAAATACAAACAACGAGGAATGCGCTATGCGTGATATTATCGAGGCCAAGCTCACGGCGAATCAAATCGAGGTTAATGGCCTTGATGACGGTGCGAAGCTTGAAAAATACAATGCCATTATCCTAGCTGAAAAGCAGGAATCATTAAACACAAACAGCACTGAAACGCCAGCGTGGGCTTCGGCTTTAGTTGCTAAGGTTGAATCACTTGAGACTCAACTCACAGCTAATGCAGATAAAGAGCTTAACGAAGTTGCTGAGCAAGTTGCAGCACTTAATAAAGGCTTAGATGCAGAGGACGCTAAAGCGTTAGGCTTAACTAAAGCTAAAGCATTCTTAATCGCTAACTCTGCTGAATACGTTGCTGGTGGCTACACTGCTCCACGCGGTCGTGCATCACAGGTTAATGCAAATAAAGAAGATGCTGAAAAGTGGAATTCTATTGATTTAAATGCTGGCTTAGAAGGTGACAAATAATGGCTAACGTAATTTATCGCGGCCCAGTTGAGCGCGAAGCAGAAACACTTAACTTACCAGTAACTGGCGCATACTTACCAGGCACTTTTGTAACTAAAGCATCTACGGGTAGCGTTGTAACAGCTACAGCTGGTACTGGTCGCTTATTGCTACTATCTAACCCACGTTTTTTAGAGCGAGATATTGATACAGCTTATGCCGCAGGTGAAACTGGCATTCAATACCGTATCGAGCCTGAGCAAGAATACTATGCACGCGCTGTAATCGGTAACTATGCAGACCAAGCTGAATTAACAGTAACTGCTGCTGGTGTACTTGCCGCTGCGACTTCTGGTGATGCTGTTGTTGCATTCGTTGACGGCGCTATTAACTTAGTTGCTGCTGGCTTCATGGATGTTGTTATCGCATCTCGATACATCAAAGCTTAATAGGAGCTAACAAAGATGAAATCAAACAAGATTATTACAGCTAACGGCTCTAGCACTATTCAGCCAGTTGGTTACACTAAAGAGCAACAAGCTCTACAGTTAAACCACATTCAAGCTTGGAACCAAAACGAAAAGCGCTTAGGCGATCAAGTTGGTGCTGATGCAGATCAAGGTTTTGGTGCTGAGATTAATATCTTCACAGGTAACGCTGCGACTGTTCCTCATGATGCTTTTGCACAGTGGGCTGTTGGCGGTATCGACATTAAGCGCTCGATGCTTGGTATCTTTGATGACTTAGCAAGCGCAGTTACTCGCTCTGTTGATATTGGCGTGATTGTTGACTACTACGCTAAATATAGCGACAACTCTAATGACGTTAACGTTACTTTAGACGGTCGCGGCAAGGCTAAAACAGACCAAAACACTGTTGTTTATGACGGCACTGCAATTCCAGTTATTGATAACAATGTTTCATATGGCTGGCGTCAAATGCAAGCGCTTATGCGTGGCAACGGTGGCGGTTTGATGCGCGACAATGCGATGCGCAACAAAAATCGTCATATCCTTGAAACGCGTGAAAACATGGCGCTTTACGGCTTTGAAGATATTAACGTAGGTGGTTCTACTGTTTACGGCATGCTAACGCATCCAGACCGCAACACGTTTACACACGGTATCACTATTCAGCAATCTACGCCCAAAGAAATTAAGGCTGCTGTTGTTGGTACGCTTAAATCTTGTCATGCAGATAACTTTAAATCAGGCTTCACTGTGTACATGAACTGGGATGATTGGTTCTACATCGCATCAGAGCAAGACGCACTAGCTACAGGCACTCCAACTGCTACAGGCGCTTTGCGTAAAACAGTTGAGCAAGAGCTGTTACAGCTACCAGGCGTTGACCGTATCGTTGCAAGTGACAGCGTGCCAGTAGATACAATCATTGCACTTGTGCGTGATAGTGAGTGTGTTGAAATCCTTGATGCTATGCCGCTAACTCAAATCTTACAATTCCGTGCTAATACCACTGATGAGTTTGTATTTAAGAATATGTGTGCTCAGTCTATCCAACTTAAATCAGACTTCCAGAAGCAAATGGGTCTGTCTGTTGGCTCTAAAGCTTAAGGGGTAAATGATGGCTAAAGTTAAAAAGTTATACATTGGTAAATCTTGTAAGCAGTACAAAAATGGCGAAGTAATTGAAGTTGAGTTATCGAAAGATGGTGACTTGCCCGCTTCATTAGTTGGCCGTGTACGCGATGCGATTGAAGGCGCTGATTCTGAAAGTGATACATTATCGAAAGAAAACGCAGAGCTTAAGAAGGAAGTAGCTGAGCTTAAAAAGCAGTTGGCTGCTAAAAAGTAATCTAACTTGCTAATGAAAAGCCCTGCAATTACGCGGGGCTTTTTTGTGGGTAGTATCAATCGGGGTTTGCAGCTTCAAAAACACTGCAAGCCGATATAATGATAAAAATAAGCGCAGCCCAAAACCACGACGTATCATTTTTGTATAACCAAAGCATACCGACAAAGGCAAGAGCGGAAACAATTATAGCTATAAAAACCAATATAACCTTAAATGAATTTACTGCCAGTCTAATTAAAAGCCTATCCATAAATCCCGCCATCAATCTTCCCCTAAAGCTATTTCAAGTATTTTAGTATTTGTCACAAAGCTTATTTTCGTTGAGTAAAGTGGAGCAGGCCATACTTTCCACTCACCAAGATCAAATGCAAACCACTGGCAAAGTATATTGCAGTAAAACCTATCTCTGGCAGTGCTATACAGCTCCCAACCAACCGGTGCGCGCTCAATTATTTCAATTGCTTGTTGTTTGTTCATAGGGTGAATTCCTTTTCGTTATGAATTAATATCACTTGGTCATCTGCTAGGCGGTCATGCTCAACAACTTTGACACCTAATATCTCTATTGGCTTTATTTCACTACTTTCAATTCTAAGTTGCCTAGATACACCTTTACCAGCAAAGCATCTTGATGGCAGCACGCCATGCTCATTCCAAAAGCCTTTTATTTCATGCTTTATTTTATTTGTTACGCTCACAAGCAAGCCCTCTAATTAATTTCACCTAACTGTAGTTGATTAATTATAATAAAGCAAGGTGTTTTTATATGCTTTTAATAAAGTGGTATAATAAACAATCATTTTAGAAAGGGGCTATATATGCCTATTTTATACTCCACAATATTGGAGCAAGTAGGATTTTCAACTGGGATCCCTGCGCCGCCTGCGCCGCCTGCGCCGCCAGTAGTAAGTAGGCTAGCCCCAAACCTTAGCGGTGATGACCAGCAAATTGAAACGCAGCTAATCACGCTATCAGGTGATTATGAACTTGGTTTCACAATAAAACCGATCACCCCGCAGGCTGGGTTTAATGGTATAGCTTACGACTCAACTGGAGCTACTACTGCATTCATTAGATTTAGGAACAGTGATGGTTTTATCCAGTTCAATGGGTTTAGTGGTACAGACATCAGAGTTAACGCTATACCGTCAACAGGGTCGGAAGATTACAAACTGATCTTAAGGCGAGTAGGTACAGCATTAACGTTAAGTGTTAATGACTCTATCGAGTACACGGGCGTGACTGGGTTAGCAGATGTGACGCTAAACACTTGGGGCAATAACGGCTTATCTTCTTCAAACATACGTGTTTACAATATTTATGCAAACGATAAGTCCCTACACGATTACCCATGCGATGACGGATATGAAAACAATCCAACCATAAGAAATATAGGCTCAGCAGGTGATGCCGAGATATTCAACGCTACATTAGATATGTGGGTGGATGTGATATAAACCATTTATTTATTATCAAATAACATTAAGCCAATAGAGGATTTAACCAATGGCGAATAGACCGAACATTAAAATAACTGCGCTCGTAGATAACGACGTTTACGCATTACTTAACGCGCAGGAAGGATATCCAGCAGTAACTGTTGGTGCTGCATTGCGAGTTCAGAATAAAGGCGGTGCAGACGTTTACATTCAGGAAGGACTTGCATCAATTGAAGTTAATGGCGGAACAACTATACCTACTAATTGGCAAGCTTGCACCAAGGCGGATGCTGTGGGCGTTATTGCAACGTGCATTAATGACGGGTTAATTAATGTTGAGGTGATTTAGATGGCTAAAATAGGCTGTTGCTCATCTGGCTCTGGCAGTGGTGATGTTGAAGCATTCCCGCCCGCTGAGACCGGGCAAAACGTTTCGCAAACGCAAGTTGCTACATTGCAGGATAATACTGTAGATTCTGTTGCTAGCGATGATATTAACGCCTTTACAGAGGTGAAGCAAAGCGGATTGAGTTTCGCCTCAGCAATATATAACACGGGAAACCTTGTTTTAGATGCTACTAGAATGCGGCTAAATAATAACAGTGGTAAGCCTTTCAGCTTCAAGGTGACTATTGGCGGGATAATTATTTCTGATACATCAATAAACTCTGCGTTGTTCAGAATACGATTAAACTCAACAAGCAATGTAGGCACAGGTACAACTAGGCGCTACCCATCAGGCTTAACTGTTGGCGGCACTAGCGTTGAACTTGGTGTGAGTACTAGTGGTGCATTTACTTTGGCTGATGGTGAGTCTATGTGGCTTGAATGCTCAAAGAGTGTGTTAGGTACGTTAATAATGCAGAGTTGCTTAATATTAGTTGAGCCTATTTGGTAATTAAAAAGCCCTCATTGCGAGGGCTTTGTTTTATCTAAATTCTATTAGTTTTTCTGGCTGCCTCTTGTTCATCGGTCTTTTTGGTAACTCCTTATACTCCCACCACTCAGACCCATCGTATTCGTGTCTCTCAAGCCAAAAATCAGCACCAACAAGAACAAAACCTGCTGGCACCTCAGATATGCCATACCCATCATCGTAATCAAAATTAATAAGCTTTTGCAGGTCGCAATTGTATTCGCAATCAAAATCTCCAAACCACTCGATATCGAATATTGTTTTGCTATGCTGGCTTAGTATATCCACAGTCTCTTGTAGTAAATTCATATCAACACCCCATAAACACAGTTGGATTACTACGCCTACCTTCTTTAACTCTATCAATTAAAACATAAGGCTTGCGGTTGTTATCACGCACAGCAATTAACCACGGTTTATATTGCACGTTAATATTCGCCCAGTGATGATATTCATCGTAAACAGCCTGTGCCATTCCTGCTTTATATTCTTGTAATGCCATTTTATTTACCCTTAAATTAGTTTAACTTGCTTTGTTAGCGCCAAAAGCCCAAATATTAACGATGCTGAAAGTGCAAAGTCATAGTTTTGACCTGAGATATAACCAACTATCAAGCAGCCAATAATGAACGGAATACCTTTAATTTCAAACTCTTTAATGCATTTTTTGATACTCATTTTATTTACCCTCTGTTAAGTATTCATCTTCAAATTTAGATATAAGACTAATCACGCCATAAAGTCCAAGGCATGCGCCTACGTATAGTGCGATTAAGAATGCAGTTAGCTGGTCAGGTGTCATTTTATACCCCTCTCATATTCATCTTTGCTAACCTTAGTAGCATCCCTTGGTATTAGTAGTAAGTAAGCAACAGAACCCAATCTAATCGAGCTTAGCACTCTGTAATTTTCTCGGTTTTCAATCTCAAACCCATCCACCAAAGCTATGTAGTTAGATTTGCAATATTTGGTTTTAATCCCGCAGAGACCGTAGTATGAGGTGTAATTCTGCTTATAATAAATCTCACAATCAGGCAGCCACTCCTCACTCTTAAAGAAATTTAGTATTTTAGATATCATAAGTCACCATTTACTTTTGCCAGTAGTGATTTGAATTTGCTGTATGCTTTAACGCTCCTGACCTCGCCGCGCTCAACTCTATCAACAAGCTCTTGCATGGCTTCAAGTATCTCAGGAGCTGGCGCCATCATTCGCGCATTAGCTCGCATTTGCTCTTTATCTACATTAGCATATTGATTTGCAACAACCTGCGCTATAGGATTGCCATCTACCTTGATATCAATAAAGTGGTCATTTTCTACAGGCTCCCACTTGCCTTTTGTTATGCTCATTTTGACACCTCACAAAACATGTCAGTAAATAGTATGTACTCAATGTAATAATCTTTAGCGCATACAGATGGGTCTTTGTTGGCATTCATAGCTTGAAGGAATGATGCCACTAAAGACAAAGTCACCCATGCTAAAAACAACACCGCAATGAAGCCGCCCACATTCTTTAAAATCTCACTTGTTTTATCTTTCATCTTGGCATTCTCCCATGGTATAAATCCCAATACTTAGCACTGTATTCATCTCTTACCTTCTCTGTCACGGCGAGAGCTCTTTGTAGGCTCTCAATCTCTTTACGTGCAATCTCACCAGATTTAATTGAAATATCTCTAACGGCAGTTTGAAGTGCTGTATGCGGCTTACTTTCCACTCCTGAATAATTTCCGCTATAACCGTCTTCTGTGCAGCCGCTAATAATTTGGTCTGCCACATGCTTAATTATTATTTCATGGCTAGATAGTGACTGCATAAAATGAAGCTTATCATCTTCGCTCATTAACTCTAATAATTCATTTGGCTCGATTAGTTCAATAGCTAAATAGTTAGTTACCTGCAATTTCATTTCTTTACCCTCCCAGTTAAGTTGCACTAAATTTAATTTAAACTTCAAGTGTTGTCAATAATTAATTTTAGGTATATACTTAGCTCATCTTAATTAAAGGCTGTAAATAAATGACAAAACTATCACAAGAAAAGATTAGCGAATTAAACTTGGTTGGCAGAATTAACAACCGCATGTTAAACGGCATGGGTATTAACTTAGTTAAAGGTGAGTTTGAGCAATTGCCAAATTACAAAGATGCAAACCCATTAGCTAGCGTTGAGCAGTTTAATTACATTATGACACTGCTAAGTAAGGTGTTATCAGGCATCAATCCAAGCGATAAAGTAGAAGCAACTGCAAAGCTTTACCTATTCGATAAGGACGCATACAGTAAAGATTTCACGCACGATAGGGCAACCAAGTACAACGGCAAGCGTTTAGCTGTTAATCGCGTTATACCTGCTCATGATGTGCTTTCTAGCTGGCCTAAAACTACTAGCGCAAAGATTGATGCAATATATCAGGTTATGGGTGGCAGAAAGGTTAATATAAAGGTAAAGACCGCCGCTATGAATGTTTACAGTTTAGGTGAGGGTATCAACCAATCAGCAATAGCAAATAACGTTAGCTACGTGCAAGTTAAAAACATGATAAATAAAGTTGAGCAGTTCGATTTGGCCGCAAAGGAATATGGTGATTTATGAGTGATTGGATTAGTGTTGATGATGAGCTGCCAACAAAAATAAAAGGCTCTCCATTTAGCCTGCCATGTATAGCGTACTGCCCTTTTGATAAGTGCCAATATACATCACTGCTGCTTGATGGTATTTTTGTTCACTTTGAAACTGGCAGGGTTATACATGGCGGGGTGACTCACTGGATGCAACTTCCAGCACCACCAAAGTAATTTAATGCTACAATATAGGCTCTATTAATATGATTGAGGAATTATTAACATGGCTACACCTAACAAACCTAAGCGCCCTGCAAAACCTGCTGGTAGCTCAAAGCCAAAGTAATTTAATTTTTATTGCCTATATTGTGACAATTAGAAAGTCGTACCTTTTCGGTGCGGCTTTTTTATTATGTGACATCACAAGTATGATCGGAATTATTCCTGAATCATTACCACAGCCAATATACGGACTTTCATTCTACTGCATCGCGCTTATATCATGGCTAAGCATCGCTGGCATTCATATACGATTAAGCAATAATAAAAACACGCTATTATGCTGTGCTATAATGATTTTATACTTACTATTGATGGCTTGGGACTCATACGTAAATGCTTACAATCAGACGTTTATTTGGGTTCACTACGAAGCTATCATTCTTTGTATTCATGTCAGCCTCATTGTTTCGCTTTATAACAATAGACTCATCATTGACGGCCTGGTGGGTAAGCTTAACGGCTTGCTCAGTATCTTGCGGCCTAATGTTTATCTCACATATTTTTGTTATACTGTCAGAAAGACTAATCAAGGCAAATAACAATGGCAATCAATGACACGGGCATAACAGAAGAGACAATGCAATTACATCTTAGAACTTTTGAGAGTTACTTAGCTCGTCAATCAGAAGACTATAGTCGTATGTGTTCCACTATGTCGCAACTATCTACGTCAATGAATGAGCTTGTTATTGCTGAAAGAATGCGCGCAGAAAGCGATAAAAGAGTGCAAGAGCAAATTGACGGGCTCAAGTCATCACTAGAAAAGAATGCAGAAGGTATTGCATGGTCGAGCAAAATGTCAAAGTGGATTGATAACTATATAATGAAGATTGCAGCCCCTTTTGCCATAACAGCTATTATCCTTTTGATTGTCGCTAACACATTTGATTTTACTAAGTTGGTAGGTAGGTAATTATGGCTAAAGGTACATTAAAGATAGGTTTCAAGGTGAAGCATGCTTGGTTAATCATGCTGATAAACTACCCGCTCGTTAAGCTTGGATTTGATGTTTACATTCCTAAATTCTGCATTGAGTATGGTAAGCCTTATTTTGTGGAGAATGAATGACATGGCATTCACATTAGAAACAGTTAAAGCATATGGCGGCACTGGTAACGATATTGTTATTCAAGCCAAGATTGATGCCTTTGCAAGTATTTACACCTGCCTTACAAGCTCTTACGATGAAGCTATTGCTGATGATATAGCAAACAGTTACTTAGCTGGTATGTTGCAATCGATAAGCGGTGAAGGGCAAGTAACAAGTCGCAAAGCTCCTAATGGTGCAAGTCGCAACTTTAAGCAAAACAAATACGGTGATTCAGGGCAATATGATAATGCACTGCTAGAGTCTGCGTATAATTCAGATGTTAACTTTTGCTTGCCTGTTGATGATTCATACTTTCTCGTTGGCACTGCTGGCACTCTATACCCTGCGGATAATCCAGAATGAGTATAGAGACGCGCGAAACATCAAATAAAACTGTGACCATATGGCTTAAGCGTACAACTGGTTTTGGTAACGAGAAAACTACGACATTTGAAGTTGTGACCACTAAGGCGTGTTATCAGCAAGGTGGCAGCACAAATCGAACTGATACAATGGGTGTTGAGTTTAATCCACAGTCTACATTCTGGCTTGAGGTGCTTAGCGAAAACCCGTCATACGGTGACTTTATAGCGCTAGGCGACCAAAGTGCAATAGCCAAACCTAGTGATGCAGACAAGGCCGAGGCAATACGCATTGTCGCGCTGCAGGATTGCTCAGAACTTGGTGAAACTGATGATTTGGAGATTGTTACATGATTAAATTTAACGAAGAATATTGTCCGATTATTTCAGATGATTGCGAGCTACTTTCAGAAGTTATAGGTCCATAACGATGCCAGTTGTCGGAGCTAATCAAATAAAGGCTAGAATAAAAAGCTTTGTTAGTGATGTATCTGACAAAAAGGCTTTGCAGTTCGTTAATGCCGTGGGCTCAAGTGCTGGTATATTATCTAAAGAAAAAGCACCGCTTGAATTTGGCACCCTGCATAACAGCCAAATGTTTGATGTAGTTAAAAATGCAACGGGAGTGAAAGGCACGCTAAGCTATAACACCTTGTACGCATCTATATTAAATGATGGCATTTACAAGTGGAAACCAAGAGCGCCAGCAAATAAGAAAGGCCCAGCTTGGAATGCTAACGCGACACCGCACTTTTTAGAATACGGCTTTGAATCACCAGAGGGTAAAGCCAATATTCAGAAATACTTAGAGATATTTAAAATATGACACTACTAGCAGATTTTGAAAGTCAGCGCGTACTAAATCACATTCGTTCAAGCGGGTTATTGACTTCATTTACAGATTATCAAGGCAATACGCAAGGTGCTACATTAAGCGCATCTGGCATGGTTGACTTAACTGAATTACCCAGCAATGAAAGATTACTGCAAGTTCGATTATCTGGAAATGACCAAGTAGCGGACGGCTCTGTTAATTTCAGTCAATACCCTGTTAGCGTTTATATATTTGGTAAGACTAACTTGGATGATGCAAGCATTGTTAACGGCCTAACTGATGATATTAGAAACTGGCTGCGTAAAAACTTCAAGAGTGATGACGAGTGCATTATGGCAATTCAGGTGCTAGGTAAAGGCGGTCCATATCCAATGGATGATAGCCGCCCTTATTGTGAAATACCATTGATAGTTAAATTTAATGAAAATAACGATTGACCATTAATCATAATTAATCTATTGTTTGTTGTGTGCAGCAGTTAGGCACAAGGATTAATAAAAATAGCGTCTGTTATATGCGTTGATTTATAGTTTAAGTTAGATGGCTTCCCTTTTTCCATTGATGGCTATAATGAAATATAAAAGCATGGGTTTTGAAATTTCACCCACAGAATCAGTAAGCGCGCTGATTGCGAAAGAGCGTTAAAGTAGTTTTTTCATTAACTTACTAGATAAGGCGGTGATAAAATCTC
>TARA_R110002124_G_scaffold150418_11_pt1 | contig 44909 bp, 40 predicted proteins | sample TARA_R110002124 | Tara Oceans TARA_R110002124 (sample SAMEA4397445) | marine metagenome | biome: Polar Biome; feature: [SRF] surface water layer (ENVO:00010504); material: water (ENVO:00002006), including particulate matter (ENVO:01000060) such as... | depth 5 m
GCAAGGTGGCGCGCAACATGGCGGTACTGCGCCGGAAAATTATTGTGCAGAAACAATATCTTCATTGAACTTAAAGCGGGTCCTTCGGCAAATCCATCGATTGTCGCGCGGCCCGCGGATCAGTGCTGTCAAAGGACGAGAAAGGCGCTTTCAGGCGGGTTTCGGCCATGCCTATATAGTCCGGATTAACCTCAATGCCAATGGCATTCCGACCGAGAATTGTGGCCACCCGCGCCGTCGTCCCGCTGCCGAGAAAGGGATCCAGAACAATATCGCCAACGCTGGACGAGGCCTTGATCACCCGTTCCAGCAGGGCCTCGGGCTTTTGTGTGGGATGCGGCAGGCGTTCGGCCGCGCAATAATGCACATGGCTGAACTGCCAGACATCGCCGGGGTTGGCCCCTGCCATGTTGTTGCGCTTGCGATAATATTTCTGCGGCACCCGCACGTCATCAAGATTGAACTGCGCGTCATTTCCCTTCGAAAACCAGAGAATATCCTCATGGCGCGGAGAAAAGCCGCGCTTGCGGCCCATGCCTTGCGTGTAATGCCAGGTGATCCAGCCCTGCGGCGTAAGGTCAAACTCTTCTTCCAGCATCAAATAAAGCCGGGCAATGAACTTGACCCCCATAAAACAATAGAGCGATCCGCCGGGCTTGAGGATGCGCACAGCCTCCGTCAGCCAGTCTCGGGTGAATTTCCGGTAATCGTCACGGTCCTTGAGGTCGATATTGTTGCCATAGTTCTTGCCAAGGTTATAGGGCGGGTCCGCCACGATGAGATCAATGCTTTCTGCGGGCATTTTGGACATTTCTGCTGTCGCATCGCCGCAGATCAGGGTGGTTTTCGGGAGATTTTGTTCCATCAAGGCTATTGAGGGGAGCGCTTTGCCATAATGCGTTGCAAGGTGCGCCGGTGCATGTTGAGCCGTCTCGCTGTTTCGGAAACATTATGGTCGCACAGCTCGTAGACGCGCTGGATATGCTCCCACCGCACCCGATCGGCGGACATCGGGTTCTCCGGCGGTGGCGGCGTGGCGCCCTTGTCTGCGAGCAAGGCATTGGCAATATCGTCGACATTAGCGGGCTTGGCAAGATAGTCGATGGCCCCCGCTTTCACGGCCGCCACCGCTGATGCGATGTTGCCGTAGCCAGTCAGCATCACAATGCTGGCGTCCTTGTTGACATTGCGGATGGTTTCCACTACTTCGAGGCCGTTTCCATCCTGAAGGCGGAGATCGACAACAGCATAAGCGGGCGAAATTTCCGCTGCCTGCTTTTTTCCTTCCGCGACAGAATTGGCAAGTGTTGGCGTAAAACCCTTGCGTTCCAGCGACCTGCCAAGTCGGTTCAGGAAAATTTCATCATCATCAACAATCAGCAGAGTTTTTATCTCGTCCATGGTCCGGTCTTTATTTTTGTTCACGCTGCATCACCTGCGATTTGAAGATTAGCATATATTTTAATTACTAAAAGGATCAGATTTTTCGAGCCGCTGCCGCGACCAGAGGATTTCAGCTACCGCGCCACCCCCCGCCCTGTTACTGAAGCTGAGCTCGCCGCCGCTTCGCTTGATCAGCATATCGGCAATAAAGACGCCCAGGCCCATGCCGCCCTTGCCGCGGCGGCTGGACATATAAGGTTCGCCCAGCCGGCTGAGGATTTCTTCCGAGATACCAGGCCCGTCGTCGCTGATCTCCACCCGCACCAGGCTCTCGTTCCAGTATAGGTCAATGGTGACTTTGCTGGCCGCGAACTCGGCGGCGTTGCTGAGCAGGTTGCCCAGACCGTGGCGCAGTTCCGGACTGAGGTAAAGACGCGGGATGTCGGACATGTCGCCCTCGGTCTGAATAATGAATTCCTTGCCACCTTCCTTGTATTTTTCGGTGATCAGGGTGAAAAGATTGTCCAGCGCGACAAAGTTGTGATGGGCGGTTCCCTGAATGAACCGTTCCGTTTCCGGCCCCTTGGAAAGTTGCGCCAGGACTTCGGCGCATTTTTTTGCCTGATTGTGCAACAGCGCGGCATCGTCTGCGGCATCGCTTCCCGGCGGCAAGGCCTGCGCCAGTTCCTCGGAGACAAGCAGGATGGTGTTGAGCGGAGTGCCGAGCTCATGGGCGGCGGCGGCGGCGATCCCGCCAACAGCAGAAAGTTGTTGCTCGCGCGCCAGCTCCGCCCGCGCGACGGTCAGGGCATCTGTCATTTTCCGGGAATCCGCCGCAATTAGCCAAGCATAGCCGGAGAGAAACGCCGTTCCCAGCACCAGCGCCGCCCATATCGCCAGAATATAGGTATCTGACAGCACCAATGAGCTCGCGGGAAGCGGTAGCGGCTCAAAAAAGAGCGCCAGGATGGAAATACAGACGAGCGTCACCAGGCCAAGAAAAAAGGTTCCCTGCCGGGACAGGTTTGTTGCAGAAATGGTTACCGGGACCAGAAACAGGACCGAAAACGGGTTTGTCAGGCCGCCGGTGAAATATAAAAGACCGGCGAGTTGCAGGATATCATAAAAAAGATAGAGGATAGCGCCGCGGTTCGGCAGCCGCGCCGATGGTTTCCGGCTGAAACTGACCAGCAAATTGAGAATGGCACTCGCGCTGATCAGGAGGGCGACCGGCAAAAGTGGCAGGTTATAGCCAAAGAAGGCCAAAACGATGACAACGGTCAGCGCCTGACCCAGAACCGCGAGCCAGCGAATATACACCAGTGTTTCCAGCCGCATGCCCGGCGCCGTCTGGTTGATGGCGTCTGACGGGTCTTCAAGCGAGCCCGGTTGGCGGGTCATTTTGTTCATATACTCGGGAACTTTCGCGCCCCCCTTTTTTTCTGAAGAATTTTAGACATATTAATGCCATCATTGGACACTTATTTTATAGCAGTATCCCGTTTTCCAACGATTAGTCAAAAAGGATTGAGAAGATGCAGAAGACAATCAGGGCGAGCCGTCGAACCTTCCTGTCGCTTGTGACCGCAGGGGCGCTGCTCATGAGTTCTGGTAGCCTTGCCACCGCCGGGGAGGCGCAGGATCAACTCGTTGAAAAGGCCAAGTTCACGATCGGGGATGTTGCCGCAAAATCCGAGATGGAACAGTTTCGCAAGCTGCTGGCCGTTGCCAAGGGTGTCGTTGTTTTTCCGCAAGTCCTGAAAGCCGGGTTCTTTGTTGGCGGCGCGGGTGGTAGCGGCGTTCTGCTGGGCAAGGATGCTGCCGGAAACTGGTCGTCTCCGGCCTTTTACACAATGGGACAGGGCAGCATCGGCCTGCAATTCGGAGCCCAGGCCAATGAGCTTGTGCTTGTTGTCATGACCGACAAGGCATTGCAGGCGATTATCAGCAACCAGGTGAAGCTCGGCGGTGACCTGTCGGCGGCGGTTGGCCCGGTCGGCACCACCCTCGGGGCGTCGACGACCACGAATCTGAAAGTCGACGTGTTCTCCTTCGCAATTTCAAAAGGCCTGTTTATTGGTGCGTCGGTGGAAGGTTCGATCCTGTCATCAAATGCGGATTCAAATGAATCCTATTACGGACAGCCAGTGACGTCCCAGCAGATCGTGATCGACAGGACAGTTTCAAATCCGCATGCGGATGGATTGCGGGCGGCTCTGGTTGCTGCAGAGGCGAAATAAAGATCACGCCGCCCTGTCCGTCAGGCGCGATCAGCTTTTCGCGTCTGACAAGAGGCGCACAACATCGGGATGGCGGTTTTGCCGGGCATGGTCCAGCGCCGTCCTTCCGGTAAAGTCTGTCTGGTCGGCCGTTGCGCCTTTTTCAAGCAACAGCTTTGCCACATCATAATGACCGGTCTTCGCGGCCTTGATCAACGCGGTCTCTCCCTGACGGTTTTCTTCATCCAGCTTCGATCCCGCCTCAATCAGGAGAAGGGCGGCGGCTGTTGAGCCATAGGCGGCCGCCTGCATCAGGGCCGTATTCCCAAACGGATCGGCCAGGTCCACCCGCGCGCCGTGACGAAGCAATGTGCGCACGGTCTTCGGGACACCGGCAATCGCGGCATGATGCAACAGCGGGACTTTCTTCAAATCACGGATATTCGGATTGTTTCCCGTCAGCAGGAATGTCTCCACTGCCGCCGCATCGCCATAGGCCGCGCTGCGGAAGACAGGATCCTCGCCAAGCAGGGACGACTGGGCAGATACCGACGGTGGAATCAGGAGAATCAGGAAAAAAACAGACCAAAAGAACCGCATAAAAATTTCCTCAACACACTCTTCTGTGTGAAGTTTCACACAGAATCGAGCCTAAATCTTAATCAATTCTCTGTATTTTCGCAAAAAATACTGACACTGCCGCGAATTTTCCTATATTATGCTGCAGTGCAGCGAAAATTTGCGCATATAACAATAACAAGACCCATGTGAAGAGGGCCTTGTCAAATTAGGAGAGTACAACGTGCTTTACCAATTTAACGAAATGCAGAAATTGGCGCTTTCTCCGGTCCGTATGGCCGCACAACTTTACTCTCAGGTACTGAGGAATCCGTTTAATCCGCTTTCCGAAACGCCGCAGGCGCAGACCCTGGCCGCGAGTTTCGATTTGTTTTCGGAAACGACACAGTATCACGGAAAACCGGCCTTTGATATTACATCAACCAATATTGACATGCGGACCGTCGCCGTGACGGAAGAGATTTTGCACCGCAAAAGCTTTTGCCAGCTCAAGCACTTTAAGCGGGACACGACGCGAAAAGATCCCAAGCTCCTGATCGTTGCGCCCATGTCCGGCCATTTTGCGACATTGCTGCGCGGGACGGTGGAAACAATGCTGCCGAACCATGATGTCTATATTACAGACTGGCGGGATGCGGCGAATGTGCCCCTCTATGAGGGCCGGTTCGATCTTGATGACTATATCGATTACATCATCGATTATCTCGAAATAATGGGGCCGGAAACCCATGTGATGGCGGTATGTCAGCCCGGCGTGCCGGTTCTGGCCGCTGTTGCCCTCATGTCGGAAGACAATAACCCCAATGTGCCGCTCTCGATAACCCTGATGGGGAGCCCCATCGATACCCGTCGCCACCCGACGGAACCCTGCAAACTGGCCATGAACCACTCTATCGAATGGTTCGAGCATACAGTGATCAACCATGTGCCGCTTGGCTATCCCGGGGCGTTTCGGCGTGTCTACCCAGGCTTTCTGCAGCTTAGCGGGTTCGTCAGCATGAATTTCGGCCGCCATATGGAAGCCCATGTAAAGCAGTTCGATCATCTGGTGGAAGGCGATGGCGATAGCGCGGACAAGCATCGCGCCTTTTATGCGGAATATAACGCGGTCATGGATCTGACAGCGGAATATTATCTGCAGACGATCGAAACCGTCTTTCAGAAACAGGCGCTGGCCAAGGGCGAGATGATGTATCGTGGAGACCGGCCGGTACGAACCGACCTCATCAAGAAAACCGCGATCATGACGGTTGAAGGTGAGCTTGACGATATTTCCGGCATTGGTCAGACGGTGGCCGCCCATGATATCTGCACGGCCCTGCCGGAAAGCATGAAAACCCATTATGAACAAAAAGGCGTCGGCCATTATGGCGTGTTCAACGGCAGCAAGTTCAGAAGCGAGATTGCCCCGCGCATCAGCGATTTCATCCTGAACCAGGAGCCGAGAAACCGGGCCCGTTTCTCTCAGGCGCAGAAGGAAACGGCAGAAGAGACTAAAAAGCCCGTCCCTGAAAAGGCGGCAATGGCTGCCAAAGCAGCGGTGAAAGCGGCTCCGGAGATGCCGGCGACAACAGCGGCGAGCAAACCTGCCGCAATGAAAGCGCCAGTGCGGACCGCGGCCAAAAAACCAGCAGTGAAGAAAGCAATTGCGGCTCGGAAAACAACACCCAAGACAACGGTGAAAAAAACAGCTACGGTCAGCTCGCCTGCGCCCCTGAAGGCGCAAAAATCGCCGACCAGAGCCAAAACGACGGCTCAGGCACGACGGAAACCGACAAAAAAGGCTTAAGCTGGTGTGAGTGACCAACCGTTTTGGGAGACTGTAGCCCTTGAGGACATGACGTCGGAGCAGTGGGAATCCCTCTGTGACGGCTGTGCGAAATGCTGTCTTCTCAAGCTTGAGGACGAAGATACCCTTGAGCTTGCCTACACCGATGTGGCCTGCCGCCTGCTCGACCTTGGAACCTGTGCCTGTACGCGCTATCCGGAAAGGTCGCGGCTTGTGCCTGATTGTATCACCGTTACTCCGGAAATTATCCCGAAGTTACACTGGATGCCGAAAACCTGCGGTTACCGCCTGTTGTCGGAAGGTAAGCCGTTGCCCTGGTGGCATCCGCTGGTTTCCGGCGATCCGGACACCGTTCACCGGGCGGGCGTCTCTGTGCGCGGGCGGGTGATTTCGGAACGCCGGGCGGGGGATCTGGAAGATCATATCGTTGACTGGCCGGATGAAGACATTGACTGAGAGATCGGCACCGCTCCTGGTGACGGGTCCGCCGCCCTATCTTGCCTATGACGGCCGGAAAATTCCCATAGAGATATCGCGCCCTGCCCGCTCGGCACGGATCAAGGTCCGCATCGATCCCAGACGCGGGATCGTCCTGCTGCTGCCGAAACGGGCCTCCCTCAAAGCCGGGTTAAGCTTCCTGAAGCAGGAAATTGACTGGATTGCCAGCAATATTAACAAGTTACCGTCGGCGGTTCCGTTTCGCGATGGCGCCATGCTGCCCGTTCTGGGCCGGCCACACCGGATCACCCATGTGCCGGAGCAGCGCGGGTTTGTCTGGGCGGAAGATGGGCATATCTATGTCGCCGGCGGCGCCGAGCATCTGCCGCGCCGGGTCAAGGACTGGTCCCGCAAAATGGCGAAAACGGAAATCAGCGTCTGGGCTGCCGACTATGCCGGGAAAATCGATGTTCGATATAGCGGCATCACCTTGCGCGACCAGATTTCCCGTTGGGGCAGCTGTTCTTCGACGGGGAATCTGAATTTCTCATGGCGCCTCCTGCTCATGCCGGAGGAGGTCATGAGCTATATTGTCGCCCATGAGGTGGCGCATCTGCGTCATATGAACCATTCTTCAGACTTCTGGCAGGTGGTGGACGAGCTTCACTCGGCAGTCGCACCGGCTAAGAAATGGCTGAAAACCAATGGGGCGGACTTACATAAATATGGCGTTGAGAAAGCAGAAGGGGTATGACAGGGAGGCCCTCTGTTGAAAGCCCCTCATGAATCGACTCATACCATCTTCGGTTACCTTTACTTTCTACCTTGCCGCGGCCGTTGCGCTCGGGCCGCTGTCGACGGATATGTATTTGCCGACATTTCCGCAGCTGGCGGCCTTTTTTAGCGCAACCCCGGCGGAGGTTCAGCTTACCCTCAGTATATTTACCTTTGGAATTGGCGGGTGCCAGCTGATTTACGGGCCGCTCACCGATCGGTTCGGGCGAAAGCCGGTCATCCTTGGCGGGTTGCTGATTTATGTTCTGGCAAGCCTTGCCTGCGTGGTGGCGGTCAATATCGACCAACTGGTAATCTCACGGTTTTTTCAGGCCCTTGGCGCCTGCGCGGCGATGGTCGCGCCGCGCGCCATGGTCCGCGATCTTTTTGCCCGGGAACAGGCGGCCCGGCAACTTTCGCGGATGGGGACAATCATGGGGCTCGCGCCTGCCATAGCGCCGGTGATCGGCGGCTATATCGTGGTTTTCTATGGCTGGCAGTCCATCTTCTTCATTCTCGGGCTGTTTGGCTTCATCATGGCGCTGATCACGCTGTTCCTGGTGGATGAATCTCTGAAAGTGAAGGATCTGAATGCCATTCGCCCGCGTCATATTGTCCGTAATTATTCGGACTTGCTCCGCCATCGGGAGTTTCTGGGCTATGCCCTGACGGGCGGCTTGTGTTTTGGCGGACTGTTCTCGTTCATTTCCGGCTCTCCGCTGGTCCTGATTGAGGTTTTCGAAGTGCCTGCCAATAACTTCGGATATTTTTTCGGGATTGTGGTTCTCGGCTACATGGCCGGAACCCTGCTCGGTCCCTATGTCACCAAAAGCCGGGGGCTTTCCTTCTCGGTCGGGATTGGAACAGTGATTTGCGCGCTTGGCGGTGTTGCAATGCTGGTCGCCGCCTGGGCAGGGTTGCACAGCATTTCGGCCGTCATTATCCCAATGATCGTCTATACGCTCGGCCTCGGGGTTGTGCTGCCGCAATCGCAAGCGGGCGCCATGGCGCCTTTTCCAGAAAAAGCGGGCTCTGCCTCGGCCCTGATGGGGTTCCTGATGCTGGGCTTTGCCGCCCTGCTCGGATTCCTTGTCGCCTATTTCTATGACGGAACCGAGATGGCGATGGTGATGGCGATCGGCCTGATGGGCATTGGCTCCGCGCTGATATTCCTCTTGACGGCAAGCGGATCAACGGAAGAGCATTGGGATAAAAACTGACGGATTACGGCATTTGCCGCTCCTTTTCCAGATAGTCAAAGGAATCCTTTTTTCCCGGGATTTTCAGGTCTTCCGACGACGGTTCTCCGTTGCTCTGCGTAACAGTATTCCTGTTTGAAAAAGCGCTGACAATTCTGTCCCAGATGCTGTCGGTCGATGTTTCCTCTTTAAGCTGGTTGAAGGCCACTGCGTGGGCGGTTTCCGAATGGGTGATGAAGTCCTTCCAGGTGATGGCGGGCAGATTACTGCCGTTGACCCGCTTCGTGGCGGACCCGTCATCATTGCCGAACCAGACACCGGCGACCAGATCCGGTGTAAAACCGATGAACCAGGCGTCGCGGTAATCCTGCGTCGTGCCCGTCTTGCCGGCGGCCGCAAAGCCCGGGTTCGCGGCCTTGCCCGTGCCCCACTGGATAGTGGCGGACATAACATCCTGCATCTTGTTGATGGTTGCGGCGCTGATAATCCGCCCCTGTCCCGAGGTCTGGCGTTGATAGAGGACCGGCCCGTCCTTTTCCCGGATTTGGAGGACACCATAGGGAAGCACCGCCGTGCCGCCATTGGCGATCACCGCATGGGCGGCCGTCATCTCCAGAAGGGAGACTTCATAAGTGCCGAGGGAAATCGAGGGATGCAGCGGAAAGTTGCCGGTAAGCCCCAGGTTTTTAGCCATTCCCGAGACCTTGTCCCGCCCGACCTGTTCTGTCACCTTCACGGCAACAGTATTGATGGAACGGGCGAAAGCCTCCCGCAGGCTCATGGCGCCGTTGTACTTGTTGGTGTAGTTATTCGGTGTCCAGCCATCGATATTGATGGGCCCGTCATTGAAAATGTCATCAGGCGCGAGACCGTTTTCGAAGCCGGCAAGATAGACAACGGTCTTGAAAACCGAGCCGGGCTGGCGCCGCGCGACCGTTGCCCGGTTAAAGACCGATTCCGAGTAGGATCGCCCGCCGATCATCGCCTTGACGGCACCCGTGGGCGACATGGCGACGAAGGCCCCCTGACTGACGTCCATGGCGGTTCCTTCTGCTTTCAGCCGCGCCTCGATCGCCTTCTCCGCATCCGCCTGCATGTCAAGATCAAGTGTCGTGGTGATCACCAGGTCCTTTCCGGTCCGGCCGATATAGGCCTGTACCTCGCTGACCACCCAGTCGGCAAAATAACGGACATTGCGGAAGTCGCCGCTGGCATTCACCAGAATGGCCGGATTCGCCCGGATTTTCTCCGCTTCCGACGCTGTAAGGTAGTCTTCTACCACCATGCGGTTCAGCACAACACTTGCCCGGTCCTGCGCGCGCTCCAGATTGCGGGTCGGCGCATAGTAGGAAGGGGCCTTCAGCAGGCCTGCCAGCATCGCCGCCTCGGCCATTGTCATCTCCGGTGCCGGTTTTGAGAAGTATTTCCGGGTTGCCGCATCAATTCCGTAGGTGCCGGAGCCGAAATACACGCGATTGAGATAGAGCGCGAGAATTTCATCCTTTGAATATTCCGCCTCCAGCCAGAAAGCGAGCAGGGTTTCACGGATTTTCCGGCCCAAAGTGCGTTCCGGCGTCAGGAACAGGTTCTTCGCGAGCTGCTGGGTGATGGTGCTGCCACCCTGAACCACGCGGCCGGCTTCATAGTTCCGCCAGGCGGCGCGAACAAGGCTGACCGGGTTGAGACCAAAATGATCATAGAAATGGCTGTCCTCCGTGGCGAGGACCGCCTGCTTGATATTTTCCGGGATTTCCTCGATCGGGAGCATATCGCCATAGAGGTCGCCGTAGGTGGAGTAACGGATGCCATCAGCGGTTTGCAGCACCATGGAGGGACGCTTCTCGATCACCCCGATCCCGGAAATATCCGGCAGCGTATAGGCAAAATAACCCAGAAAAAGGCCGCCCAGCAGAAGGCCCCAGAGAGCTACTGCTCCGCCCCAATTGACGATTGGCGCCCAAATGCCGGAATTGCGCTGTGATTTACGCTTCCCCTTGGCGGCGCCGCGGTTCGGGCTCCTCCGGGGGGTAGCTTTTGCCGCGCTTTTTTTCTTTTTCGCGGCAGGTTTGGGACGTTGCGGATAGTTCGCCATTCCCGGTCTGGAGGCCGATGACTTGCCGCCTGATCCTTTTGATGCCTTCTTCATAATCGAACTCGATTGCTACTCTAATATTGGCGAAATTCCCATTCAAGCCGCCCGTTATCACCTACATATAAGGCAAAAATGAGATAGCCAATCCTTTCAGAATCTCCTCAGGCGTCCAGAAAACTGACTTTCAGAGCGTTATCCTGAATGAAAATCCGTCGTGGCTCCACCACATCGCCCATCAGGGTCGAGAAGACTTCATCCGCCTCGTCCCCATGATTAATGCGCACCTGAAGGAGTGTCCGCGCTTCGTGATCGAGCGTGGTTTCCCAGAGCTGTTCGGGGTTCATCTCGCCGAGACCCTTGTAGCGCTGGAACGTCAGGCCGCGCTTGCCGAGATTGGTCACCGCCTCCATCAGTTCGAGCGGTGAGTAGATAACCTGTCGCTTGTCCTTGTGAATAAAGGTAGAGGCCTGGGCGTAGATTGTCTGCAACTCGTCCTTCATTGAATTAAGTTGGCGCGCTTCGGCGGAATGGATCAGGTTGCTGTCAACCATCTGAACCTCGGTCACGCCGCGAACCTCCCGGCTGAATTTCAGGCTGTAGTCCGGCAGGATTTCGCCAGTCCAGCCCCGTTCTGTCTCCGAAGAAATGGCATCCAGCCGTCTGGCGACAAAATCGGCGGCTTCCGGTCCGCGGACCGGATCGCTCAGAACCTCGTCACTCAGCGCCCCGGCAATTGCCACTTGCTCGACTACGGGGCGGTTCTGGATACGGGCAATGGCATCAATGAGATCGCGGGCCTGGCGCGCACGGGCGACAAGGGCGCGCAAGTCCTCCCCGCTCCGCTGTTCGCCGGAAGCAAGCTCCAGCACCACCTCTTCAAGCCCCTGATCGATCAGATAGTCATCCATGGCCTTCTGGTCTTTGAGGTAAACCGAGGACTTGCCTTTTGCCACCTTGTAAAGCGGCGGCTGTGCGATATAGAGATAGCCCTTCTCAATCAGTTCCGGCATCTGGCGGTAGAAGAAGGTGAGCAACAGGGTCCGGATATGCGATCCGTCCACGTCGGCGTCCGTCATGATGATGATCTTGTGATAACGCGCTTTTTCGATATCGAACTCTTCCGGCCCGATGCCGGTGCCAAGCGCCGTGATCATTGTGCCGATTTCATTGGAAGAGAGCATGCGGTCGAACCGCGCCCGCTCGACATTGAGGATTTTACCGCGCAGCGGCAGTACTGCCTGATTATGACGATCCCGCCCCTGCTTGGCGGAGCCGCCGGCGCTGTCGCCCTCGACGAGGAACAGTTCGGAGACGGCGGGGTCTTTCGACTGACAGTCGGCAAGCTTTCCGGGCAGGCTGGAAATATCGAGCGCGCCCTTGCGGCGGGTGAGTTCGCGGGCCTTGCGGGCGGCTTCACGGGCCGTTGCGGCCTCGATAACCTTGGAGATCACGATTTTGGCGTCATTCGGATGCTCTTCGAACCATTGGGTCAGTGCGTCATAGACAGAGCTTTCAACGATCGGGCGCACTTCGCTGGAGACCAGCTTGTCCTTGGTCTGGGACGAGAATTTCGGGTCCGGGACCTTGACCGAGACGACACAGGTCAGTCCTTCGCGGGCATCATCCCCGGTGATGACGGCCTTTTCTTTCTTCGCTATCCCGCTGGAGGTCGCATATTGATTGATACAGCGGGTCAATGCCGCGCGGAAACCAGCAAGATGGGTGCCGCCGTCGCGCTGCGGGATATTGTTGGTAAAACAGAGCACATTTTCATGATAGCTGTCGTTCCATTCCAGCGATGCCTCGACCGTCACCCCTTCTTTTTCCGTTGAAAGATCAATGGTTTCCGTGATCAGCGGATTTTTCGACCGGTCCAGATATTTTACAAAAGCGGAAATGCCGCCGTCATAGTGAAGGTCTACGGTCACGGGTTCGGCCGAACGCAGGTCGTTAATCTGGATATACACGCCGGAATTGAGGAAAGCGAGCTCCCGCAGGCGGTGTTCAAGCGTCGCGAATTCAAACTTGATATTGGTGAAGGTTTGGGGCGACGGCGTGAAGGTAATCTCGGTTCCGCTCTTGTCCGCGGCATCGCCGACAATCTCAAGCGCGCCGACAGGCTCCCCATGCGCGAAACTGAGACGATATTCCTTGTCATTCCGCCAGATGGTCATGTCGAGGCGGGTGGAGAGCGCATTCACGACGGAAACGCCAACCCCATGCAGGCCGCCGGAAACTTTATAGGAATTCTGGTCGAACTTACCACCGGCATGAAGCTGGGTCATGATCACCTCGGCGGCGGAAACCCCTTCTTCATGCATGTCAACCGGGATGCCGCGCCCGTTATCGCGCACCGTGACGGAGCCATCGGGGTTGAGCGCGACATAAATCAGGTCGCAATGGCCAGCGAGAGATTCGTCAATGGCGTTATCCACGACCTCGTAGACCATGTGATGCAAGCCGGACCCGTCATCGGTGTCGCCGATATACATGCCCGGGCGCTTGCGCACCGCATCTAGCCCCTTCAGGACCTTGATGGAATCCGCGCCATATTCTGCCGCGTCCAAATGCTCCGGTGTGTTACTCATTACCTTGTCTTCCCTTTCAGCGGACGGCCGTCTGGCAAACGCTGCCATTATCAACCGTCAAAAACTGCGCCCGGTTTCCAAGTTCGGAAAACAGGGCATAATCGGTGCCTGTCATCCAGGCCTGTGTCTTCATTTCATCAATCTCGTCAAACAGGGCGACGCGCCGCGTTTGATCCAGATGCGCCGTAATCTCATCCAGCAGCAGGATTGGCGCCCGCCCCTGCCGTCCCGCCTGAAGGCGCGCATCCCCCAGGATAATGGAGATCAGCAGCGCTTTCTGTTCCCCCGTCGAACAAAGGCCGGCGGCCATGCCTTTATCCTTGTGCAGCACCGAAAGATCGCTCCGGTGCGGACCGATCGTTGTGCTTCCCGCCGCACTGTCCAGGCGCCGGGACGCCTCCAGTTCGGCGCGGTATCTGTCTTCCACCGCCAGCGCGGCCATCTCCTCAAGCCAGCCTTCGAGCAACCCTTCCGCGCTCAATTCGGCTTTCGGAAAGGCGCTGGCGCCTGACTCCGCGGCGGTCATTGCGTCGTTCAACCGCGCCGTTGTTTCTCGCCGGGCGGCGGCGATGGCTGTTCCCGTTTCCGCCAATGTTCGTTCCAGCGAGGCGAGCCAGTGACGGTCATATCGCCCCTCCTTCAACAGCCGGTTTCGCTCACGCATGACTTTCTCAAACGATGTCATACGTTTGCCATGGGCCGGATCAAACCCGAAAGCTAACCGATCCAGAAACCGGCGGCGGCCTCCGGGACCTTCCTGAAACAGCCGGTCCATCTGCGGAGTCAGCCAGCTGACCCTGATATGGTCCGCGAGGGCGGTTGATCCGCTCATGTTCTGTCCGTCAATGCGGACCATGCGCCGCTCCGACCCCTCCCGGCTCTCGGTTGCCGGCGTGTTGACAAGCCCGGTTCCAAGCGTGCTCTCTCCACCGTCTGAAAAGACATTCGCTGCGACGGCCCATCCGCCATCGCCATTAGTGTTCGCCGCCTCCAGAAGTTTCGCCCGCCGCAATCCCCGCCCCGGCGTCAGAAAGGAGATGGCTTCCAGGAGGTTGGTCTTACCGCTGCCATTTGCGCCGGTCAGAACGACCGGGCGGCTATCTGTCTCAACTTTCAAATGCGTATAATTGCGAAAATCTGTCAAAATCAGGCGCGTAATAACATAGGCGGACACAAACGGCTCCTCTATGGCGTCATCCTTCGCTTTGGCCGTCCGGACCATGATACTGCGACGATTGCCACCTTAAACCCGCATTGGCATCAGGACATAGAGCGCGCCGTCGTCGGCGCCATCCTTGACAATGGTTGGCGATCCAGAGTCAGCAAACAGAAAGCGGGCATTGTCGCCATCGATCTGACCGGTGATATCCAACAGGTATTTCGAGTTAAAACCGATTTCCATATCGCCTGCGCTATAGGACGCGGCGACCTCTTCCGTGGCGCTACCGGCATCCGCTCCCGTTGCGGACAGGGTGATCATGTCGTTGCTGAGCGATAGCTTGATCGCGCGTGTTTTCTCGGTTGCGACAGTGGAAACGCGATCCACGGCCTGCGCAAATGACTTTCCATCGAGCTCCAGCAGCTTGTCATTGCCGTCGGGGATGACCCGTTCGTAGTCCGGGAAGGTGCCGTCGATCAGTTTGGAGGTGAGCAACGTATCGCCGAAAGAGAAACTGATTTTGGTGTCGGAAAGCGAAATGGACACGTCTTCGTTCCGCTCATCAATCAGGCGGAGCACTTCATTAACAGCCTTGCGCGGCACAATAACACCCGGCATTCCTTCCGCATCGGCAGGAATGGGCGTTTCAACGCGGGCCAGCCGGTGCCCGTCTGTTGCCACGGCGCGCAGCATCGGCACACCGTCGGTATCGGCAGTATGCAGATAAATACCGTTCAGATAATAACGCGTTTCCTCTGTCGAGATGGCGAAGCGGGTCTTGTCGATCAGCCGCTTGAGAATAGTCGCCGGAATGGTGAAGTTATGGGGGAGCTGGTTGGTTTCCATAACCGGGAAATCATCCTGCGGCAGACATGCCAGCGCGAACTTTGATTGACCGCAATGGATATAGATCCGACCCTCGGCGCTCTTGTAGTCAAGCTCGACCTGGCTGCCGTCCGGCAGCTTGCGGATGATATCATGAAGCAGATGAGCCGGGACTGTGATCGCACCCTCGGCACTAATATTCGCCGCGACTTTTTCATTGATGGCAATGTCAAGATCAGTTGCCGTCAGGCCAAGCGACCCGTCCTCGGCAATCAGCAGGATATTGGCGAGGATCGGGATTGTGTTGCGGCGCTCGACAACGCTTTGCACATGGCTCAAAGACGTCAGCAAAGCGGAGCGTTCTATTGTCAGTTTCATGGGCTCAATCAGGCTTCAAATAGGTTACTTAAAATGGGCTCTTATTATGCCCGATAAACGTCAGTTACTTCAACAAAATTCTCCCGTAACCGGCAAATCTGCCCGACCGTAAGAAATTGATTCATAAACCTGAATCGAATTTTGACCCGTCAAGGACGCAGCTGCGGCAGTATATCAGAGACAAGGGCGGAAAAACAGGTAATTCGCCGCACGGCAAAGGTCGAAAAACAGGCTGAAATTATCAGCAATATCAGAGGGTTGAAGGGAGGGCTTCGAACGCGTGGGTTACTCGGGAGCTCGCGCGCGAACAAATTGAACCGTTGCCACAAGACCGATGGCCGCCGCGGGCAGGCACGCGAGCGGGAGCAGGCCGGCGACGAGCGTGAGGGAAGAGCTGTCCGCCGCGTCTGATATGCCGGCCGCATTTGCCAGAATTCCGACATAGGCCGCACCGATCGCGTAGCCCAGCCGTTGCAGGGTGGGGATGGCGGCAGAGACGCGTTCATGCTCGGATCTCGGGGCGAGCGTGATGGCTCGCCGCAGGATAAAGGTCCAGGCCGCGCCGAAGCCGCCGCCCTGAAGCGCGGCAAAGATCGCAATTAGCCACACCGGGCCGTACGGCAAGCTGTAGGCGTACCCCGGCAGGCTGGCGGTGACCATCAGCATGCCGATGATAATCATCTTGCCGTCGTGTCTCTCCGGCACGCCGGAGATAAGGAAGGCGACAAACGCCCAACCGATCGACATGCAGGCCATCACATAGCCACCGACGATGGGAGGCTGCTGATGGATAATCGTGATCAGGTAAGGCCCGTAGACAGTGATGGCGACCGTAGTAATGGAAAAGGACAGGACAAGCACCAGGGCCGCACTGAGCGGCCGCATAAGGTTGAGTGGTGCAGGCGGCAGCAGGCGACTTTGATCTTTCCGTCCGTCGAGAAACAAAAAGACGGTCAAGGCGCCTATACCAAGAAGGACAAACAGGCTTGTTTGCAGGATCGAGACTTCGATCCCGCCATAGGCGATGAAGAACACCCCGAGGGAGAGCCAGAGTAACCGCCAGAACGGAAATCGGATGCGCTCCGCCACGTCCGGCTTTTTGCTTTTCCGCAGCGTAACCAAAACCCAGATGGCCATCAGCACCGCCTGGATGGCAAAAAACCAGAAACCGCCCTGCCAGGTGCCGTATTCCACGAAAAGACCACCTACCAGGGGTCCGATAAAGGCGGAAGTGCCCCAAAGGGTCGCTATGGCGCCCATAACCCGTGCTGTTAGTCGTCTCGGGAAGAGGGCGCTAACTGACACGAAGGCCAGCGCCATCAATCCGCCGCCGCCCAGCCCCTGAAACAGGCGCCCGACAAGAACAACCCACATTTCCGGTGCCAGGGCGCTAACGGCACATCCAAAGGCGAAGAGAAGCGCTGCGAGGCTCATGGGCCCCCGCAAGCCATACTGAACCGCCAGCAGGCCGCTGGACGCACCGGCAACGATGGAGCCGATGCCATACAGCGCGACGGTCCAGGAAATCAGCTCTGCGCCGCCGATATCGGCGACGATGGCCGGGACCATTGTCGCCACCAGCAGGCTGTCCGCCGCATGCAGCCAGATCCCGAGGCAAACAAGGGCAAGGGAGACACCATATTTGCGGTTGAGGATTTCACGCCAGCGAACCGCTTCATCTTTCGGAGATTGATCCATGAAAGGCCCCGCTGTGTTTTTTGTTATTTCGGGTCAGATTTTTTTAAAAGTTATACAACAGACGGTGTGATCAGGCAATTCACCTGTCTGAGGCGAGAAGGTGGGGCGACTAGCGCCCTGCATATTTGGTAAATGCGGAGAGTGCCGAGATTATTCCAGCATCCGCCTGAGCAATTCCAGATCCTCCGACAAGGCGACGTCCTGCTGGCGGAGCTCCTCGATTTTTTTCAGTGCATGCATTACCGTCGTATGATCGCGGCCCCCGAATTTCCGGCCGATATCCGGCAGGGAACGGGAGGTCAGCTGTTTGGCGAGATACATGGCCACCTGACGCGGGCGGGCAACGGCACGGGCGCGGCGGGCGGAATGCATGTCCGACATCCGGATATTAAAATGCTCCGCGACCTTTTTCTGGATTTCCTCAATGGTAATCCGGCGGTCATTGGCGCGCAAAAGATCGCTCAGCACTTCCTGCGTGCTTTCAAGGGTGACGGCGCGCCCGACCAGATCGGAATAGGCCAGCACCCGGTTCAGCGCCCCTTCCAGCTCGCGCACATTGGACGTTATGCGATGGGCCAGAAACTCAAGAATGCGCGGATCGATGGTGATCTTGCCCTGCTCGACCTTCGATTGCAGGATGCCGAGACGGAGCTCATAATCGGTCGGATGGATATCAGCGACGAGACCCCAGCCAAGACGGGAGCGCATCCGTTCCTCCATCCCCTCCAGGTCCGTCGGTGAGCGGTCGCCGGAGATGATAATCTGATGGTTCTGGTCGACTAACGCATTGAACGTATGGAAAAATTCCTCCTGCGTGCTGTCCTTGCCGGCAATGAACTGTACATCGTCGATCATCAGCACATCGACAGAGCGGAACTGATCCTTGAAATTCATCGTATCCTTGAAACGGAGCGCCCGGATAAACCGATACATGAATTTTTCAGCCGACAGATACAGCACACGTTTCTTCGGGCTATTGGCGGCAATGGCGTGACCGATGGCATGCATCAGATGGGTCTTGCCGAGACCGACACCGCCATAGATGTATAGCGGGTTGAAGGGCACGGAGTCTTTCGCTTCCGCCACACGGCGGGCCGCGGCGTGGGCCAGCTCATTCGACTTGCCGACGACAAAATTCTCGAAAGTGAAGCGTGGGTCCAGCGGGGCCATCAGCGACGGATCCGGATTTGTCGGGCCTGCTGCTGCCTCGGCCTGCGACTTGAATGGCGCTGTTACCTCGCCAAGACCGAAGGTTGGTTTCTGGGGTGCGATATTCTTCTTGTCCAGCGGCTTGACCCGGATATCGACAGACTTGATGGATTTGTCAGATGTGGTCCAGAGCTGGCGGAGGCGATTGGCGTAATTATTGAGGACCCAGTCCCGCAAGAACCGCGTTGGCAGGGTCATGCAGACCTGCTCCCCTTCAATTCGGTCAAGCTCGATATTCTTGAGCCATGAATTGAATGTTGCTTCGCCATATTCCTCGCGAAGTTTTTCCCTGATCTGCTCCCAGTGACCGCTGTTCGTTGTCATCAGCCCTGTTTCCATTTCAGACCGGCAACTTTCCATCCGCCCAATTTTCCACGGTGACCTTCCGCATCGGGCCCACCCTCAAACCCCTCAAGAACGTTATAGCTTTTCTCATATCCGGCACGCGTCGCGGCCTCGGCGGCAGCGATGGAGCGCACGCCGGACCGGCAGAGAAAAACCATCGGCGCGGATTTTTTCGGCTGAATGGCGGAAATCTCGTCAATGAAACTGGCATTTTTTGACATGTCCGGGAACAGAACCCAGGAAACCGGGTGAACAGCCTTGCTAAGCAGGGAAAGGTCAGGCATTCCGACATACGCCCATTCTGCGGTAGTTCTGACATCGATCAGGACGGCATCCGGGTTGTTCTCCAGCAATTCCCAGGTTTCCTGAACCGTCAAATCCCCTGCATAGGTTTCGGCACCTTCCGGCTTTCCCCCATTTGTCATTCACAAGTTTCCTTCGCTCTTAAATGCGGACAAATACCCGTAAGAATTCGGGCATCGGTATTAAAGTTTTTTCAGCGGCGTCTCCCCCAAGAGCCGTCTGGATTTTACGCAATACTCATTTATACATGTCAAGCTACTGGATACGACATCTCCCGCAGGGCGATTGGCCCCTTCATCGCTTATCAACCGGCAATTTAGGATTGGGAGTGTTCCCTTGAGAACGGGCAGACTAATCTTATCCACATGCACCATGCAAGGGACTGGATGTGGAAAATGTGAAAATTATTTTTCGAATTGATCCAACAAAATCTTGACCTACAATATGTGGTAATCGCTTCCACAGGAATGCCCTTAACTGGTAAAAAACGGGCGGGAACTACCCGGAAAGGACACGCTTAAAAAGCGCAAAACCCACAAAAAAACCGCAGCCCGTAAATGGACCGCGGTTTGATTCTTTCGCTGATTCCCGACTTAGGCGGAGAGGGCTTTCACTCTCGCATTCAGGCGTGAAATCTTGCGTGAGGCCGTGTTCTTATTATACACGCCCTTGACCACGCCGCGGGTGAGTTCTGACTGCGCAACGCGAAGTGCGTCATTCGCTTTCGTCTGATCCCCTTCGGTGACAGCCAGCTCCACCTTTTTCACATAGGTGCGGATACGGCTGCGGCGGGCCCGGTTGCGTTCGGTCCGGGTGTCTGTCTGCCGGATGCGTTTCAATGCAGATTTATGATGCGCCATGACAATCCTGTCTTTTAGCTTCGAAATTCGGAAGCCGGGTTATAACCAGCGACAAATAAGCCGTCAACAGAAGAATATCGATTATCGCCCGGATTTCGCATATTTCGGCCATTCAGGCCCGGAAGACACGGTATTCTTCTGGTTTCGGGCAGGTTTTTAGCGGTTTTTGAAATCAGGGGTCCGTTTTTCGGCGAAGGCAGACATGCCTTCTTTCTGGTCTTCCGTCGAAAATGTCGAATGGAAGACACGGCGCTCGAACATGATTCCCTCCCGCAATGTGGTTTCATAGGCCTTGTTCACGCTTTCCTTGCACATCATGACCGACGGCAGGGAAAGCTTGGCGATTTCGCCAGCGACCTTCACCGCTTCCTCCATCAAGTCATCGAGCGGGACGATCCGGCTGACCAGCCCGGCGCGCTCCGCCTCTTCCGCGCCCATCATCCGTCCGGTCAGGCACATTTCCATGGCCTTTGATTTGCCGACGGCGCGAGTCAGGCGCTGGGTCCCGCCAAGGCCCGGAATGGTACCGAGCTTGATTTCCGGTTGGCCGAACTGGGCATTATCGGCGGCAAGAATGAAATCGCACATCATTGCAATCTCGCAGCCACCACCGAGGGCATATCCGGCAACGGCGGCGATCACGGGCTTGCGAAAGGTGGAAAGCCGCTCTGCCTCGCCTGTCAGGAAGTTGTCGGTGTACACGTCCATATAGGTCTTGGGCTGCATTTCGAGAATGTCGGCCCCGGCCGCGAAGGCTTTCTCGGAGCCGGTCAGGACAACGGCACCGATATTCTCATCCGCCTCGAAATTATCAAGGGCGTCCGCAAGCTCCACGAAAAGCTCGGCACAGAGAGCGTTCAGCGCCTTTGGCCGGTCAAGACGTATGACGCCGACGGCGCCCTTCGTATCGATTGCAATATTGTTATAGGCCATGGGAATTTCCTGTCTGTTGCTTTGTTGCGTAATTTCGCGCCCATTATCTTGATGCGAAGGTCTTTGTCCAGCCCTTGCGCCAAATTCTAGCGCTGGCATTTCGGGCAGAAGAATGTCGACCGCCCCGATTGCGCGATTCTCTGGATCACACTGGCGCAATCTGCTTTCGGGCACGGGCTCCCTTCCCTGTCATACACCAGAAAACGATGCTGAAAATAGCCGAGCTCGCCCGTCGTATGGCTGTAGTTGCGCAAAGTCGATCCGCCCGATTCAATTGCCTCCAGCAGAACAGCGCGGATGGCGGCGGCAAGATCGTCGGCGCGGCGCCCCTTGACATTCTCCGCCCGGCGGCGCGGGGATATTCCGCTTCGATAAAGGGCCTCGCATGCATATATATTACCGACCCCCGCAACGACCCGCTGGTCAAGAAGGGCGATTTTAATCGGGGATTTCCGGCCCCGAAGCCGTTCGGCAAGGATAGGGCCGCTGAATTCGTTTCCAAGGGGCTCCGGCCCGATTCCGGCAAGTTGCGGATGTGTCGCCAGTCCATCCGGCGCGCTCAGCAGCATAAAGCCGAAACGCCGCGGATCATGATATCGGACGCGTATCCCGCGCTTGGTCTCGAAAATGACATGATCATGCTTGTCGAAGGGGCTGGCCGGATCAAATTTGGGCTCAATACGAAAGCTGCCGGACATGCCAAGATGGCCGATCATGATCGGGCCTCCGTCGAAGGACATCAGAATATACTTCGCCCGCCGGGTTATGGCGTCAATTCGCCGTCCCGTCAGCGCGGCGGCAAATCCGTCGGCAAATGGAAAGCGCAAATTCGGCCGCCGTAACGTCACGGACGTGAACTGGTCGCCGACAAGGGCCTGTTCAAGGCCGCGGCAGACGGTTTCGACTTCTGGTAATTCCGGCATGGCGCGACAGTAGCCTTATTTTAGCCCTTGCGCTATGCTCTTATTTCAACCAAACAAGGCGATTAACAGAGCCAACGGACGGAAGGCGCTATGGCAGCTTCGGACAAATCATCAGACAGCACTCATTTCGGATTTCGGGAAGTCCCGAAGGATGAGAAAGCCGGGATGGTACGTGGTGTTTTCGAAAGCGTCGCCGAAAATTACGACCTGATGAACGACCTGATGAGCGGCGGCATCCACCGCCTGTGGAAGGCGGCAATGATCGACTGGCTGATGCCGCGCAAGGGTCAGCATCTCCTTGATGTGGCGGGCGGAACCGGCGATATCGCCTTCCGCTTTCTGGATGCGGTCGATGGGGACGGCAAAGTGACAGTTCTTGACATCAACCATGCCATGCTGAGCGTCGGCCAGGACCGGGCCATCGATCAGGGGCGTCTCGCCGGGCTTGAGTGGGTCAATGGCGACGCGCAAAGCCTGCCCCTGCCCGACAAATCAGTCGATGCCTACACAATTGCCTTCGGCATCCGCAATGTCACGGACATCCCCCGCGCGCTGGAAGAGGCATATCGGGTGTTAAAACCGGGCGGCCGTTTCCTCTGTCTTGAGTTCAGCAAGGTGGAAGCGCCGGTCCTGAAAGAGTTCTATGACTTCTATTCTTTCAAAATACTTCCCGAAATTGGGGGCGTTGTCGCGAAGGACAAGCCATCCTATGAATATCTGGTCGAGAGCATTCGCCAGTTTCCGGATGCGGATCGCTTTGCTGAGATGCTCGTAGAGGCCAGTTTCGGCCAGGTCAAGTATCGCCGACTGTCCGGCGGTATAGCGGCGCTGCACTCCGCCTGGCGGCTCTGAAGGGAGCAGGTATTCGTGATCCGGATTTTCAATAATTTCCTGCGTCTTCTCTTTATCGCCCGGACGCTTGCGCGCCATGATGCGTTATTCTTTCTCGATAATTTCGAGCGCCTGCCCTTTTATGTGGTGTTGCTCCGAAAAATAATGCCGGTCTTTGCGCTGGGCGCCACTCGAAGCAAGGACCTGCGCGACGGAGAGCGGCTCGCCAATGCCCTTCGCGAATTGGGCCCCAGCTTTATCAAACTCGGCCAGGCCCTCTCGGTACGGGCCGATCTGATCGGCGAGGAAATGGTGCTCGATCTTGGCAATCTGCGAGACCGCCTGCCCCCCTTCCCGTTTGAAAAAGCGCGCGAGACAGTCGAATATGAACTGGAGGCACCGCTGGAAGAACTCTTCGCGGACTTCAATCCTGAACCGGTTGCCGCGGCGTCCATCGCCCAGGTGCATTTTGCGACGGTGCGTGAGACGGTGCCCGCGCCGACCGAGGCGGATCCCGGCGCCACAGAGGAAATCCTGCGTGAGGTTGCGGTTAAAATCCTGCGGCCTGGCGTAGAAAGCGCCTTCGAGAGCGATCTGCAGCTCTTCTTCTGGCTCGCAGAACTGGCGGAGCGGTATCAGCCGCATTTTCGCCGCCTGCGCCTGACCAAGATAGTCGAGACCATGGCCGACTCCGTCGAGCTGGAGATGGATTTACGGATGGAGGCGTCAGCGGCTTCCGAAATGGCAGAGAATTTTGCGGATGATCCGGAGTTCGATGTACCGGAAATCGACTGGCAGCGGACAGCACGTCGCGTCATGACGCAAAGCCGGATTGACGGGATCAGTATCTCCAAGAAAGAGGAGCTGGCCGCCGCGGGTCATGACCTCAAGGCACTTGGCGATAATGTCATCCGTGTCTTCCTCCATCAAGTGCTGCGCGACGGCTTTTTCCATGCGGATATGCATCACGGCAACCTGTTCGTAACGGCGGACGGGCGTCTGGTTGCCGTGGATTTCGGCATTATGGGGCGAATGAGCCGGGAAACGCGCCTGTTTATGGCGGAAATGCTGCATGCCTTCCTGACCCGCGATTACAAGCGCGCGGCGGAAATCCATTTTGAGGCGGGCTATGTGCCGCGTCACAAGTCTCTCGACAGTTTTGCACAGGCCTGCCGGTCCATTGGCGAGCCGATTCTCGGCCGACCGGTCAGTGAAATATCGATTGCCCGGCTACTGGTGCAGCTATTCCAGATCACCGAGACCTTTGAGATGGAGACCCAGCCGCAACTCCTGCTCCTGCAAAAAACCATGGTCACGGCGGAAGGGGTCGCGCAAAGCCTGAATGCTGAGATCAATTTCTGGGAAGCAGCGGAACCCACCGTCGCTCACTGGATGCGCGAAAATATGGGGATCGAGGCGCAGGCCGCCGACATGGTGAAAGACGGCATTGCGCTCTTGCGCAAGATCCCGGCGATTGTGACACGCGCCGATGACCTGCTGTCGGAGATGGAGGCGCGGGAAAAAGCGCGGACGGAGCTCATGGATATGGAAGAAAGCGTTGCGCAGAAACGCCGAATCCGTGGCGGCTACCTATTGGGCGGCGCTGTTCTCGGCGCTCTTGCCGCCTATCTCGCTGTGCTTGCCACGTAAAATCCAGGAACTCAAAGTTTCGCAAATTCGCGTTAAGAGCAAGATTTAGCTTGCGGGACGCTTGTGTAATATTTAGGTTTTACATAAAAGATCAGTAAAACTTCAGGAATGGTATATTTTGGGTGCAAATATAGAAAACAGGTCTGTTCTGCTGATCATTGGCGGGGGAATTGCGGCCTATAAGTCGCTTCAGCTTATTCGCCTGCTTACAAAAGAGGGAATTCGCTGCCGTGCCATATTGACGCGGGCGGCAAAGGAATTTGTGACCCCTCTCTCCGTATCCTCCCTAACAGGCGAGAAAGTGTATGATGACCTGTTCTCCCTCACGGATGAGGCGGAAATGGGCCATATACAGCTCTCGCGGAGTGCGGATTTGCTGGTGGTGGCGCCCGCAACCGCGGATCTCATGGCGAAAATGGCAACCGGGCAGGCGAGTGATCTGGCGACAACCGCCCTTCTCGCGACGGACAAACCGGTCCTGATCGCACCGGCGATGAATGTCCGGATGTGGCAGCATCCGGCAACCAGGCGGAATCTTGCAACACTTCAGGGCGACGGTGTCCTTGTCGTCGGTCCGGAAGACGGAGATATGGCCTGCGGCGAGTATGGACCCGGCCGGATGGCGGAGCCGGAGACGATTTGTGAGGGCATCCTCGATTTTTTTCGCAAGAGCACTGTAAAGCCCCTCACGGGGCGGAAAGTCCTGGTGACCGCGGGCCCGACCCATGAGCCGATTGATCCTGTCCGCTTTATCGCCAATCATTCTTCGGGCAAGCAGGGCTATGCCATTGCCTCCGCGCTGGCGGACCTCGGGGCGGAGGTGGTGCTGGTCTCCGGGCCGACGCGGCTGACCACCCCACGCGGAGTCACCCGTCACGATGTGCTGTCCGCCAAGGAAATGCTGGCCGCCTGCGAGGCCGTGCTTCCCGTTGACGCTGCAATTTTCGCCGCTGCGGTTGCCGACTGGCGGGTGGCAACGGAGTCGGGTCACAAAATCAAGAAACAGGATGGGAAGCTTCCTGAACTCACCCTCGCGGAAAACCCCGATATTCTGGCGACGGTTAGTGCCCTTGACGCCGGCCGTCCATCCCTGATTATCGGGTTTGCGGCGGAAACCGAGAAGGTCGTCGAAAATGGTCAGGCCAAGCTTGCCCGAAAAGGTTGCGACTGGATTGTCGCAAATGATGTCGGCACGGGCACCGGCACCTTTGGCGGCGACGACAACCGGGTTTTCCTGCTGACGAAAGACGATGTCGAGGATTGGCCGAAGCAATCCAAAGAGTTGGTGGCAAGGACATTGGTGGAAAGAATTGCTACATATTTTCAAGGTGTTAAAGCATGAGTGACGTTGTCGTTTCAATCACCCGCCTGCCCCATGGGATGGATCTGCCGCTACCGGGATATGAAACGGCGGAGAGCGCCGGCATGGATATCCGTGCCGCGGTCGATCGACCGATTGAAATCTTACCCGGAGGCCGGGCTCTTATCCCGACGGGCTTCAAGATGGCATTGCCGCGCGGGTTTGAAGCACAAATCCGGCCCCGGTCGGGCCTGGCGCTCAAAAAAGGGATCACGCTTCCCAACAGCCCGGGTACCATCGACGCGGATTATCGCGGGGAAGTCGGGGTCATCCTGCTGAATGCCGGGGAAGAAACCTTTACCATAGAACGCGGCGATCGCATTGCGCAGATGGTGATCGCCCCCGTGTTGCAGGCAAGCTGGAACGAGGTCGAGAGCCTTGATGAAACAGCCCGCGGCGAAGGCGGCTTTGGCTCCACCGGTGTTGCGGAAAAGGTATCCTGACCATGCTGCATTTGCCGAAAAAGATGCTCTATGCGCTGGAGGCGGTTGTTGATATCGCGTTTAACGCGCGCCCCGATCCGGTTCAGTCGAAGGAAATCACAAAACGGCAGGGCATCCCGCTTCGTTATCTGGAACAGGTCATGCAACAGCTTGTCCATGGCGGTATTCTCAAGGGCGTGCGCGGCCCGCGCGGCGGTTATCGTCTGGCGCGGGAGCGGCGACGCATTACGGCGGGGGATGTGATCCGGGTGATCAGCGCCGCGGAAGCGGAGGAAAACGCGCAAATATTCACCTCCGAGATCGGGCAGAGCGTCGTCGGACCGTTGTGGGATGACGCGCAGGCGTCCTTGCTGGCGGAACTGGATTCCGTTACGCTTGAAGATCTCTGTCAGCGGGCCATGAAAAAAGACGCGGCAGATGCGCCCGCCGAAGGATCGTATTTCGAAATTTAGAATAAGAACGACAGATTGGGCTGAAAAATGAAAAACGACCCGCCCCGAGGCAAGATCTATGACTCCATTGTTGATACAATCGGGGCAACGCCTCTGGTCCGCGCCCGGCGGATCACGCGGGACTGCCCAAATGACGTGCAGATCCTGCTCAAGCTGGAATTTTTCAACCCGCTGGCGTCGGTAAAAGACCGGATTGCCGCCTCCATGATTGAGGCGATGGAGGAGGCGGGCCTGATCAATGAAAACACGGCAATTATCGAACCCACATCCGGCAATACCGGGATCGGTCTCGCCTTTGTCTGCGCCGCAAAAGGCTATCACCTTACCCTCGTGATGCCGGAGAGCATGTCACTTGAACGGCGCAAGATGCTGAAACTGCTTGGTGCCAATCTGGAACTGACGGACGCGGCGAAGGGGATGAATGGGGCTATTGCACGAGCGGAAGAGCTCAAAGGCGAAATCGGCGATGCCGTGATCCCTCAGCAGTTCGAGAATCCGGCAAACCCCGCCGTCCATAAGGCAACGACGGCAGATGAAATACTTGCTGATACCGGCGGCAAGGTCGATGTGGTGGTCATGGGTGTCGGTACCGGCGGCACCCTGACGGGTGTGGGAACGGTCCTGAAGAAGCGGGACCCGAATATCCGCATTGTCGCTGTCGAGCCCGAAGACAGCCCTGTCTTGTCCGGCGGACAGCCCGGCCCGCATAAAATCCAGGGGATCGGGGCTGGATTTTCTCCGAAGAACCTCGATGAAAGCCTGATCGATGAGGTTTTAACCATCGGCAATGAGACCGCGTTCGAAACAGCGCGCGAAGTCGCCCGCCTTGAGGGGATTCCCGTCGGCATTTCATCTGGTGCGGCGGTCGCTGCGGCGCTGGAGATCGCCGAGAGGCCGGAAATGGATGGCAAGATCATCGTTGTCATTATCCCGTCCTTCGCCGAGAGATATCTGACCACCGCCCTGTTCGACGGCCTGTAACGCCATGGCGCTCAGTGATGACCAGCTTGACCGGTACGCGCGCCATATTATCTTGCGGGAAATCGGCGGCGGCGGTCAGCAGAAGCTGCTGCGATCAAAAGTCCTGATTGTCGGGGCAGGGGGGCTGGGGTCTCCGCTGGCCCTTTATCTTGCCGCGGCGGGGATCGGGACAATTGGCATTATCGATGACGATGTGGTCGATCTTTCCAATCTGCAGCGGCAGATTGCCCATGGCACGGCGGATATCGGGACTGAAAAGGTGAAAAGTGCTGCAAAGGCTATTGCGCGTCTTAATCCGGATGTCAGGGTGATCGACCACGGGGAGCGGCTTAATGTGGCGAATGCGGCTGCAATCATCGGGGATTATGACCTCATAACGGATGGTACGGATAACTTCGAGACGCGTTTCCTGCTGAACGATGCCTGCTATTTTGCCGGAAAACCGCTGGTTTCCGGTTCAATATTGCAGTTCGACGGACAAATCAGCACCTTCAAGGCGTATGAAGAGGGGCCTAACCCCTGCTATCGCTGCCTCTTTCCCGCGCCGCCGCCGCCCGAAGTGGCGCAAACCTGCGGTGAGGCGGGAGTTCTGGGCGCGCTGGCCGGTGTGGTCGGAAGTCTTCAGGCGGTCGAAGTGGTCAAGGAACTCCTTGCAATCGGGGAGGGACTCTCGGGTCGGTTGCTCCTCTACGATGCACTCGCTGTCGAGTTCCGGAAAATCAAGATCCCTCGTGATCCGAACTGTCCGCTTTGCGGTGAAAAGCCGTCGATAACGGAATTGTCTGCCGGCCGTTAGCTCAGGAAATAAGCTGCCGCAAGGGTAAGCGAGAGAGGCAGGGTGACCATGGAGATAAGGGTCTGTACCGTGATGATCCCGGCCATCACCTCGGCATCTGCGCCCAGGAGCTTGGCCAGCGCGTAGCCGGAGCTTGCGGTCGGGATCGTGCCATAGATGATCAGAATCATTGCCGGAATGCCATCAAGCCCGACCAGTATTGCCGTTGCAGCGACAACGGCCGGGAAAACCGCGAGCTTGCAGACCGTGGAAATCACGACATAAAGCGCGCCGGTATGAATCGCCTTGATCCTGAGTCCGGCGCCGACACACAAAAGGGCGATGGGCAGCGCGGCCTTTGCCAGAATTCCGGCGAAATCATTAACAACCGGAATGGGGCCGATGCCTGAGAAATTAAGAAACGCCCCGGCGCCAATCGCGATGAGAAGGGGGTTTCGGATGATCTCCTGGAACAATCGCCGTGGCAGGCTTATCCCGGAGGCGCTTCCCTGATACCCGACCAGAACGGTGACGCAGAACAGGTTGGTTGGCGGCACCAGAACCGCCGTCGCGACAGCGGCAAGCAGGATCCCCTCTGCATGAAAAAGATAATCGGCGACCGCAAAGGCGATAAAGGTGTTATGGCGCGCCGCGCCCTGGAAAACCGCACCGCCAATCGGGGCCGAGATGCCGAACAGCTTGACCGACGCAAGCGATATCAGGCCCGTCGCCAACAGTCCGCCGAGCAGGGCCAGCGCATAGGTGCCGACGATCTCATCCTGAAAGGGGGCGGTTGTCGTATTGTAGAAAAGCAGCGCCGGGAACAGGACCCAATAGACCACGCGATCCGCATTGTGCCAGAAATCGCCACCCGGAAAGCCGTTGCGTCTCAGCAGGTTTCCGACAACCAGCAACAGGAAAATAGGCAGCACGGAAAGCGAAATCGCCCACATGTCTTTATTTACATCCTTTGCTTATTGTTGGACGGGGCAGGGGTCAGCCTGTTTTGTGGTCGAAATTACACCGTTTGGCCAGAAGAAAATGGTCTGGTGCTATCGTTTGGTAGATATTTGCTGTGCAATGTGGAATTGGTCGGGTTGAATGCAAAAAGCCCGGCGGTTCCCTATTGGTAACCGCCGGACTTTTGAAAGCCTGTTGAGCTAATACTGACGTTTATGCAATCTTCGGGGCTGATTGCAGGACGTCGTCTTCAACATAATCGGTGAACTGCTCGAAATTTTCGATAAAGCGGGCAACGAGATCTTTCGCTTTCGCGTCATATGCTGCCTTGTCCGCCCAGGTATTGCGCGGGTTGAGAATTTCCGGAGGAACGCCGGGGCAGGACGTGGGCATGGCCAGACCGAAGAACGGGTCTTTCTCCGTCTCGGCATTGGCAAGGGTGCCGTCCAGTGCCGCATTGACCAACGCGCGCGTATGGCCGATGGGCATGCGGTGGCCGGTGCCATATTCGCCGCCGGTCCAGCCGGTATTGACCAGCCAGCAATTGACGCCATGCTTGGCAATTTTTTCACCAAGAAGCTTCGCGTAGACAGCCGGGTGACGTGGCATGAACGGCGCGCCGAAGCAGGTAGAGAAGGTCGCCTGCGGTTCATTCCCGAGGCCCTTTTCAGTTCCCGCAAGTTTCGCCGTGTAACCGGACAGGAAGTGATACATTGCCTGTTCCGGGGTCATCCTGGAGATCGGAGGCAGAACGCCGAACGCATCGGCGGTCAGCATGACGACATTGGTCGGAAAGCCCGCAACGCCGGTCTCTGACGCGTTCGGGATAAACTCGATCGGGTACGAAGCCCGGGTGTTTTCCGTCAGGCTGTTGTCATCCAGGTCAAGTTCCCCGGTGTCCGGATCCATGACAACATTTTCAAGCACCGTGCCAAAGCGGCGGGTGGTTTCATAGATTTCCGGTTCCGCCTCTTTCGAGAGATTGATGACTTTGGCGTAGCAGCCGCCTTCAAAATTGAAGACGCCGTCATCGGACCAGCCATGCTCGTCATCGCCAATCAGCATCTTGCTGGCATCGGCGGAAAGCGTAGTCTTTCCGGTTCCGGAAAGACCGAAGAAAACGCTGGAATTGCCTTCTTCACTGACATTGACAGAGCAATGCATCGGCAGGATATTTTTCTCCGGAAGGAGATAGTTGAGAATGGAGAAAACCGATTTTTTGATCTCACCCGCATAGGACGTACCGCCGATAATCACAAGTTTTTCGGCAAAGTTCGGCAGTACGAAGACTTCCGAGCGCGTTCCATCAACGGCCGGGTCAGCCTCGAAAGAGGGCACCTGAAGGATCGTGAACTCAGGCTTGAAATTTTCCAGCTCGCTAAAGGTCGGCTGTATAAACATGTTCCGGGCAAAGAGATTGTGCCAGGCGCATTCCGTGATGATACGGACGGGCAGGCGGTTATTTGGATCCGCGCCGGCATAGCAGTCCTGAACGAAGACTTCGCGTCCATTCAGGTAATTGCACATTTTCTGGTGAAGATTTGCGAATTTATCGGCACCGATCGGCTTGTTGACCTTGCCCCACCAGATGTTCTTTTCGCTCCCCGGTTCCTGGACAATAAATTTGTCATTGGCGGAACGGCCGGTATGCTGCCCGGTCAGGGCGACAAGCGGCCCTCCGGCGGCGAGAGAGGCTTCCCCCCGTTTGAGGGCTTCCTGATAAAGGGCGGGTGTTGATAAATTCCAGTAAGCCTTGCCTACGTTGCCAAGGCCATTCTTATCCAGCCCATAACTGCTCTTACGGGGTCCTAATTGCTCCACATTCTTTCTCCAGCGCTGTCTATCGGGGCCCGGATCCGGGCTTTTTGTTTCAGAATAAGTTGCTTGTTATACTGGTGCAACATAACTATCACTAAAAAAGTAACTCTTAATCTTGATTTCTTTAAGGCTGTTTCAAATTTCCCTTAATTTTGTTTCACTTACGTCGTAACCGCTAAATTTTTTGTTAATTTCTTACGTTTTTCAGCATTTCAATAATCTTGGTTCGAATGCTGTCCGGGCTTGAAACCGGCTCATCGAAGAGAATCCGCTGATAGGTCCAGCCGCATCGGAAATCAATTCCTTCCCGATCGATACCGGTTATCTCGAAGTCTTCGGTATCGTTTCCGTGTGTATTGCAGAGTTCCTGCACCGCATCCAGATGATCTGTATTCATATGGTCTACGACATCCATTTCAACATCAATGTCATCCAGAAATCCGGGCGGAAGGAGAAAATCGCTCTCGTCGACCCAGTGAATATCGCCAAACCCGGCAACAAGATGACCGCGCCGGACCTCCATCCGGTACAGATTGAAATCCTTGAACCCGACAAAGCCACGGGCGGAGGGGAAGCGCCGCAGGTAGCGTTCCGTGATCTTCGCATCCTCGATAATACCGAGAGTACCCTCAATAGAGACACGCGAGAGCGTAAGTGGATCGCGACCGTTTGGCTCCTCCGCAATTAACAGGGAGACATTGCTGTTCTTTACGATATTGCGGCTGTGAACCGCCATGTCCGAGAGCAGCATCAAGGGCCGTCCGACAGGATCCGTCGCAACCAAGACCAGTGACGCATAGGGATTTGCGTCCTCTGCCATATTGGTTGCGAGGGAGGCGGTTGTCGCGCCGCGAAGCAGGCCGCGTATGGTCAGGGCCCGCGTTTGCATTTCAGTCGAATCCGGCATGGAAGTGTTTTGCGGAAATTTTCCACAAATGCAAAAGGAAAAATCAAAGAGGGCGAGAAAATTACTATTTTCAGGATTTATGATCGGTATCGAATGCTAATTCCTGTTCTGACATGCAATTGCCTTATTTTGGATAAATGTAGATGGCAATTCACAGCAACAGATCATACAATAAGGTAACGACATGAATCTGGGGACTGACATGGCGACGAAAGTAGCCTTGGTCGATGACGACCAAAATATTCTGACGACTGTATCTATCCTTCTCGAATCCGAAGGGTTCGAGGTGTCAAAGTATTCAGATGGGGAGGAAGCCTTGAAAGGCCTCGCCGAAAACCCGCCGGATCTGGCGGTGCTGGATATCAAGATGCCCCGTATGGACGGAATGGAGCTGCTGAACCGGTTGCGTCGTACGACGACCCTGCCGGTCATCTTCCTGACGTCCAAGGATGATGAGATTGACGAGTTTCTCGGCCTTAAAATGGGTGCCGACGATTATATTCGCAAACCGTTCTCGCAACGGCTGCTGGTTGAGCGTATCCGCACCGTTCTCCGTCGCCATGGCACGGTGAAGGAAAGTGAAAAGGAAGGCGAGGAAGAAATCTTGTCGCGCGGCAAGCTGAAATTGGACAGTGTCCGCCATGCCTGCTTCTGGGATGACAAGGAAGTCACCCTGACGGTGACCGAGTTCATGCTGTTGCATGCCCTCGCGCTTCGGCCAGGCCATGTAAAAAGCCGGGACCAGCTTATGGACGCGGCCTATGATGACAATATATATGTGGACGATCGCACGATTGACAGCCATATCAAGCGGCTGCGCAAGAAGATCAAGGCAACGGACCCCGACTTTTCCGCTATCGAGACTCTCTATGGCGTCGGATACAGGTTCAAGGAAAAATAACATCGGAGCGATTCACACTGTATGACTGCGGACTCCAAGCCCTATGTCGGAAAATCAATTCCTGACAGAAAAGCGGAGAAGCGGGAGAAAAAGACAAGACGCGGTCCTTTTTCCTCCCTTGGACGCCGGATCATGGCGATCAACCTTTTCTCCGTTATCTTTCTGGCAGGCGGGATCCTGTATCTGGATCAATTTCGCGACGGCCTGATCGAGGCCCGATTCCAGGCTTTGACCACGAATGGCCGGATGATTGCCGGTGCCCTAGGCGAGGCGGCGCTGCAGGAAGTCTCCCTTGATGGGCAGGTCCAGTATTTGACGCTCGATTCTCTCCCCATCAAGCGGGTTCTGCGACGCCTGTCCCTGATCACCAACACGCCGACACTGTTGTTTGATCGGGAAGGAGTGCTGATTGCCGACAGTCGGCGATTAATTTCTGCTGGCCGCAATATCGTCTTCGAGGAACTGCCGCCACCCGAAGTAAAAAGCCCTGTCCGCCTCTTTTTCGAGGAGCTCTATGACGGCTGGGAGAAACTCTTCCCCGCCAAATATGACTATCCTCTCTTCCCGACAAACCCCATTCCGACCGGCGCGGATTTTCAGGAGATCGGAACCGCGATCAATGGTGAAAACGGCCGCATGACACGTCAGACGCAGCGGGGCGAACTGGTCCTCTCTGTTTCCGTTCCGGTGCAGGGGTTCAAGCATATTCTGGGCGGATTGCTGCTGACGGAAAGCGGGAGTGGTATTGATGACGCGGTGCGCTCGGCGCAGGTGACGACGCTGATTGTCTTTGCCGTAACGCTTGTTATTACCCTGTTGCTGTCCCTGTTCCTTGCGCGAACCATCGCCGCGCCCATTCATGTCCTCGCCGAAGCGGCGGACAAAGTCCGTCGGGGCATTGGGAGGCGCATGGTCATCCCTGATTTTTCGGAGAGAAAGGATGAAATCGGCGACTTGTCCACCTCCTTCCGCGCGATGACGACGGCGCTCTATGACCGGCTCGATGCGATTGAGGCCTTTGCCGCGGATGTGGCTCATGAACTTAAGAATCCGCTGACATCACTTGGCACGGCAGTTCAGGCGTTTGAGCGGGTCAAGGATGAGGAGACCCGGGAAAAGCTCCGCGTGGTGATTTACAGCGATGTGAAACGGCTGGATCGCCTGATAACTGACATTTCCGCCGCAAGCCGCCTCGATGCGGAGCTTTCCCGGGCGGAAGGGGAGGCCGTTGACGTTGTCAAGCTGGTGGAAGGCGTTCTTGATGGGTATCGAACGACCCAGATGTTCGATACCATTTCCTTCGAATTCAAGCAGCCAGAAGAAGAGGTTACCGTAAACGGCTTACCCGGTCGACTGGGGCAAGTGCTGCGCAACCTGATCGATAACGCGATATCCTTTTCGCCGGAGAAGGGCCAGGTTGAAATCCGGGTTGAAGCTCACGAAAAAACGGTTGACCTCAGTGTCGCGGACAGCGGACCGGGCATTCCGGAAAGTAAGCTCGATGCAATTTTCAATCGGTTTTACACGGAACGACCGAAGGCAGAGGGCTTTGGACGTCACTCCGGGCTTGGGCTCAGTATTTCCCGTCTCATTGTCGAGGCGCATGGTGGAAAAATTACCGCGCGCAACAGAATTGGGGAGGATGGCGAGATCCTGGGCGCCCTTTTCCTAATAAGGTTGCCAAGATAGGAAATTCTGGCATAGGGTCGCGCGCATGATCAGTTGTCACGCCAGTTCAGTCGAAATAGAGGGCAGGGGTGTCCTGCTGCGCGGACCTTCCGGCGCCGGCAAATCGGACCTGGCGCTGCGGCTCGTGGACGGCGGCGGGACGCTTATTTCAGATGATTACACCGACATCACATTTCGACACGGATGCGCCTTTTTAAGCCCGCCGGAGAATATCGCCGGTCGGATTGAAGTCCGGGGCCTCGGGTTGATGTCGCTTGCCTATGTTCACGACATTCCGCTTGCGCTCGTCTTCGATCTGGTGCCCTATGAGGAAATTGAACGCGCACCAACGGCAGAAGTAGTGACATTTGACGGCATCGACATTCCCCGGCGAGATCTTGATCCCTTTATGGCCTCGGCGGCGGCAATTGTTCGCCTTGCACTGAAACAAAGTCCCTTGATGACCGGCTATGAGTAATATGGAAAATCCCCGTCAATCGGCAAATCAGGTCGTCATTGTGTCCGGTATGTCCGGTGCCGGGAAAAGCACCGCCCTCCGCCAGTTTGAAGACATGGGGTGGGAAGTTGCGGACAATATTCCGCTGACGCTGCTGGTCCAGATGGTCCGGGATGTGGGTGCGGCCGGGACCGCCAATCTCGCCATTGGCATTGATCTCAGAACCCGCGGATTTTCATCGGAACAGGTGCTCTCATCCATTGAGGAATTGCGAAATGAAGGGCACGATCCCGTTCGCCTTCTTTTTATGGATTGTGATGAGGCCGTCCTGCAACGGAGGTTTACAGAGACCCGGCGCCGCCATCCGCTGGCGAAGGACCGCCCGGTGGGGGATGGGATTCGGCAGGAAGTACAGAGGCTCGAAGGCCTCAAGAGTGCGGCTGACCTTCGAATAGACAGCTCCAACCTGTCGCAACCGGAACTCAAGCGTATTCTTACCGGGCATTTCAGCCTGCAGCGATCCTCCCGTCTGGCGGTTACGGTGATGTCCTTTTCCTATGTCAACGGCATCCCGCGCGAATCCGACCTGATGTTCGATGTCCGGTTTTTGCAAAATCCGTTTTACGAGAGCAACCTTCGGCCCCTCACCGGTCAGGATGAGGCTGTGGTCGAATTCATCGCCCAGGATCCGGTCTTTGATGATTTCATGGAACAGATCGAAAAGCTGCTCATGCTTTTGCTGCCTCGTTATGTGGAAGAAGGAAAGTCCTATCTGACCATTTCCTTTGGGTGCACCGGCGGGCGACACCGGTCGGTTTGCATCACGGAAAAAATCCATGACCTTGTCGTAAAATCCGGTTATTTTGCTAATTTGGTGCATCGCGATCTTGCCGATGCGAGAGGAACAGTAAAGTGAAACGAGATATGCCATTTCAACAAAGGATGAGGGCACAATGATCGGAATGGTACTGGTCACTCATGGTCGGCTCGCAGAAGAGTTCGTCAACGCAACGGAGCATGTTGTGGGGCCTCAAACACAGGTGCGGGCGATCTCGATCGGGCCCGATGATGACATGGAACAGCGACGCCAGGATATTCTGGGCGCTGTCGCCGACGTTGAAAGCGGTGCCGGCGTGATCATCCTTACCGACATGTTCGGCGGCACGCCGTCCAACCTGGCGATTTCCGTCATGGAAAAGGCGAATGTCGAAGTCATTGCCGGGATTAACCTGCCGATGCTGATCAAGCTGGCAAGCGTGCGCGGGGATGACGACATGGCGAATGCTGTCGCTGCTGCGCAAGAATCAGGCCGTAAATACATCAATGTCGCGTCCCATTTGCTTGCCGACAAATCCTGACATGATGACGCTTGCTGATTTCTTCAACCAAGGCCGATGCCGGTGAAACGTGATTTGGTCATCGGAAATGCTCGCGGACTGCATGCGCGAGCCGCCGCTAAATTCGTCAAATGCGCCGAAAAATTTGATGCGAATATCCGCGTCACCAAGGGTGAGAGCGAGGTTTCCGGCTCCTCAATCATGGGCTTGATGATGCTCGCCGCCGCTAATGGCACCACAATATCCGTTGCAGTCTCCGGGCCGGAAGCGGAACCGGCGCTGGACGCCCTCACCGAGCTGGTGACGGATAAGTTCGGCGAAGAGTGAATATGGACAAACATTTGTCGTTATAACGATATAAATATTTCTTTATATGACTATTGATTATGCGGAGCGGGCTTGCTATACAGGCAACAACTATGGTGCCGGCGCACTGCGCAGGTATCTCGCTATGACGAGTTTTTGATGCGAAAGAGCAGAACATGACAAAAGTTGAAGACTTCAAGGTCGCGGATATGTCGCTGGCCGACTGGGGCCGCAAGGAAATTGCCATTGCCGAAACCGAAATGCCGGGCCTGATGGCGCTGCGTGAGGAATTTGGCAGTAAAAAGCCGCTGAAAGGCGCGCGCATTGCCGGTTGCCTCCATATGACCATCCAGACGGCGGTCTTGATCGAGACACTGACGGCGCTGGGTGCGGAAGTACGCTGGTCGTCCTGCAATATCTTCTCGACCCAGGATCAGGCTGCTGCCGCTGTTGCCGCAACCGGCGTTCCCGTTTTCGCCTGGAAAGGGGAAACGGAAGAAGAGGCCCACTGGTGCATTATCCAGACGATCGAAGGGCCGAATGGCTGGCACCCCAACCTCATCCTTGATGACGGCGGCGACTTGACGCAGGTCATGCATGATGACTATCCGGAACTGATGAAAGATGTTCTGGGCCTCTCCGAGGAGACGACAACCGGCGTTCATCGCCTGTATGAAATGGCGAAGGCGGGGACGCTTAAGGTCCCGGCGATCAACGTCAATGACTCCGTTACCAAATCAAAATTCGACAACCTCTATGGCTGCCGCGAAAGCCTTGTTGACGGGATCAAGCGCGCCACCGACGTGATGATTGCGGGCAAGGTTGCGGTTGTCTGCGGCTATGGCGATGTCGGCAAGGGATCCTCTGCCTCGCTTCGCAGTCAGGGCGCCCGCGTCATGGTCACGGAAATCGATCCGATCTGTGCGCTGCAGGCGGCGATGGAAGGATATGAAGTCGTCACCCTTGATGAGGCCGCGAAATACGGCGATATCTTCGTCACCACGACCGGCAATATCGACGTCATTACCCTTGATCACATGCGGGACATGAAAGACCGCGCCATCGTCTGCAATATTGGTCATTTCGATAGTGAAATCCAGATCAACGCGCTTCGCAACTACACTTGGCATAACGTCAAGCCGCAGGTCGACGAGGTTGAGTTCCCCGATGGCAAGCGCATTATTGTCCTTGCCGAGGGACGTCTGGTCAATCTTGGTTGCGCGACCGGTCACCCCAGCTTCGTCATGAGTGCTTCCTTCACCAATCAGGTGCTGGCGCAGATCGAACTGTGGGAGCGGCATGATACCTATAAAAACGAGGTTTATGTCCTGCCCAAGCATCTTGACGAGAAAGTTGCCCGGCTGCACCTCGGCAAACTCGGCGTGACTTTGACGGAACTGAGCCCGGAGCAGGCGAAATATATCAGCGTCCCGCAGGCGGGTCCGTTCAAGCCGGATCATTATCGCTACTAACGTTGCTGGGATAAAAATCCATGAATTGAGAGAAATGGCTGGCGGGACTATCCCTCCGGCCATTTTTTTTCTATTCTCTGGTTGTTGGCGCCGGACTCACCGGGTGACACCATAATGTTCGGCACCAAGATGGTAGGTTAGACAGTAAAGGCCGTAAACTGGCAGGGATGATAGAAGATTTTACCTCAACACAGCTGATGCTTGTCTGGATATTGGTGCTCGGGCTCGTCGGTCTGGCGATGGCCTTTCTCGTCATGCGCAAGAAGGCGCTCGCGCTGCTGGCGCAAGGGGATCGCGACAATGACAAATTGCTGTCGCTGGAAGAGACAATTGATAACCTGAAATCAGAACAGGAGCGCCAGAAGACCGAGACGATCTCACTTAAGTCCTCGTTGGCAACGGCGCGCGGTGAGCGGGATGATTTCATCGAACTGCTGAATGTCGCGCCAATTGCCATCTGGCGGCGGGACCAGAATTCAAAAATAATCTGGCAGAACAGAAAGTATGCGGACATTGTCGGCCTGAAGGAAGAAGGGACGACTGTGCCGGAGCTTGCACCAAGCCGGGATCCGGATCAGGCGCGCAAACTGGCGACGAAGGCGCGGGTGACGGGGGTGACGCAAAGCGAGGTCAGGCGCTATATCGTCGAAGGAGACCGACTCAGCTTCAAGATTGTCGAAACGCCGCTTGAATTTGATAACCAGTTGGCCGGGTTCGCCCTTGATACGACGACAGAGGCCGAGCTTTCCGAAGAACTCAAGCGGCATATCGACGGCCATGCCGACGTGCTTGAAAATATCACCAGCGCGATTGCCATCTACGGGCCGGACCAGCGGCTGGAATTCTTCAACCAGACCTATGCCAAGCTGTGGCGGATCAGCGATGACTTCCTGTATGGCAAGCCGACCATCAGTGAAGTCCTGGACAAACAGCGGGAGCTCCGGCGACTGCCCGAACAGGCGGATTTCTCATCCTACAAGGAAAAGCGGCGGGCGCTGTTTACCAATGTGATCGAGATGCGCGAAGAGCTGGTTCAGCTTCCCGACGAGACGGTCTTGCGGACGATTATCACGCCGCACCCTTTCGGCGGCCTGCTTTTCCTGTTCGAGGATGTGACGGACAAAGTGGGGCTGGAACGGGCGCGAAATACCCAGATTGCCGTGCAGCGCGCAACTCTCGATAATCTGTATGAGGGCGTTGCAGTATTTGGTGCCGATGCAAGATTGAAGCTCTATAATGCAGCATATTGCGCAATTTGGGGCATTGAAGAAGGGTTTTTGCAGGAAGATTCCCATATATCGCAGATCATAGAGCATTTTCTTGAAAAGACGGGCGCGACCTGGAGCGATGCCTACAGGGAGAAATATATCGCCAATGTCACACGTCGTGACGCCGCCAGTGGCCGGATCGACCATCCAGGCGGAAATATTATCGACTTCAACCGGGTACCGCTTCCCGATGGCAATGTGCTCTTTACCTATGTCGATGTGACCCATGAATTGCGGGCGCAACGGGCCTTGCGGGAACGGAATGAGGCGCTGGAAGCGGCCGATAAGATGAAAACCGAATTCGTGGCAAGCGTGAGCCATGAATTGCGGACGCCGCTCAACACCATCATTGGCTTTGCGGAAATTCTGGTGAAGGAGTTTTTCGGCCCGCTCAACGACAAGCAGGTGGAATATGGTCAGGGAATCCTCGACAGTTCCGACCACCTTCTGCTTCTGATCAATGATATTCTTGATATGGCGAATATCCAGGCCGGCAGGATGGAACTTGACAAGGCGCCTGTGGATCTTGCCTCGACCTTGCAAAATGTTGTTACCATGGTTCAGGAGCGGGCGAAAAAACGGCACCTTGAGATCAGGACTGAAATTGACGACGATCTCGGCCTTGTCGAAGTAGATGAGCGCCGTATCAAGCAGGTCGTCTTCAATCTGTTCAGCAACGCAATCAAGTTCACGCCGGCCAAAGGGCAAATCATCCTCTCTGCCCATAAAACCGCGGAAGGCTTTGATGTTACAATCAAGGACACCGGCAAAGGCATTGCGGAAGACCAGATCGAACAGATTTTCGAGCGATTCTCCAAGGGTGATACAACGAAGCAGAACGCCGGGGCCGGCCTTGGGCTCTCGCTGGTTAGAAGCTTTGTCGAGCTACACGGCGGTCGCGTGGAATTGACATCGAAGGAAAATGTTGGGACGACAGTCTCCTGTTACTTGCCGGCCTCCCTTGCCGTAGAGCCGTTGCCGATGGCGGAAAGATCCTGAACGGCGTCATGGCGCATCCATTGATTTTCCAAAGCCGAGCAAATTCACTTGCCGAGACAGCGGCACTGGCGGAGCGTTTGTCCGAACTCCTCAAGCCGGGCGATATCATTGCGCTTGGCGGGACTCTTGGCGCTGGAAAAACGGCGTTTGTCCGTGCCCTTGTCCGCGCTCTGGCGCGGGAGGATATTGACGTGCCGAGTCCGACTTACAATCTCCTCCTCACCTATGATTTTGATGATTTCTGTCTCTATCACTACGATCTCTATCGTCTGGAGGCACCGGAAGAGGCGTTCGAGCTGGATATCGACGAGGCATTTGACAGCGGGGTTTCCGTAATTGAATGGCCGGATCGCCTCGGCCGTTACCTGCCGGAGGACCACCTGCGCATAGAAATAACGGCGGAGGATGCTGGGAACAGCGAAGCGCGTCTGTTCAGCTTTTACGGTGATGACCGGTGGCGACAAAGGCTGGATGACATCGCGGGGCACGAAAATGCGTGAAGAATCGCTGATTTCTTTTCTGGCGGAAAACAATCTTGAGGGCGCGACGCGTGAGCCGCTGGCCGGGGATGCCTCTTCCCGCCGGTATGAGAGGATTACCGCAAACGACGAGAGTCTGATCCTGATGGATGCGCCGCCCCCTCAGGATGTCCGGGGGTTTGTGACCATTGCCCGGGCCTTGCGAGGGTTCGGATACTCGGTACCGGAGATAATAGCCGAACAGGCGGAACAGGGCTTTTTGTTGCTCGAAGATCTGGGTGATGATGTTTTTGCGCGGCTTTTTGAGGCTGGAGAGTCGGAAGGGCCGCTCTATAAGCTCGCCGTGGATTTTCTTGTCGAACTTGCGAAATCACCGGTCCCGCCGTTCCTGCCAGCGTTTTCCGACGACTATGTCCGCGAGCAGAACGAGATGTTTCTGGAGTATTACGTCCCGGAAAAAATCGGCAAACCGCTGGACGCGGAACCGCGTGCCTTTTATCTTGAAATCTGGGAGAATTTGCTGCCCCGGATGCGCGTCGGTCCCGATGTTATGCTGCTTCGTGACTTTCATTCTGAAAACCTGATTTACCTAAAAGACCGCGAGGGCTTGAGGGCACTCGGTTTGCTCGATTTTCAAGACGCCCTTTCCGGCCCGATGGCCTACGATCTCGTCTCCCTTCTACAGGATGCGCGCCGTGATGTGGCGGAACCGATGGCAGATGAGATGTTTTACCGCTACCTCGATGCAACGGGAGTGGAAGAGGCGGCGTTTCGAGAATCCTATGCCATCCTCGGGGTGCACCGGGCGCTCAGGATCATGGGAATATTTATCCGTCTTGCAAAAGTTGAAGGAAAAAGAAAATATCTTGATATGATCCCGCGCATGCAGAAACACCTTGTTGGCAACCTCGCCCATCCGGGACTTGCGGCATTGCGTAACTGGCTGGATCTCACGGTTGGCGAGGGGCGCTCATGACGGGATTGCCGGAAATTTCCGATATGCGGGCGATGATCCTGGCGGCAGGGCTGGGCAGCCGCCTGCGTCCGATAACAGATAGAACGCCAAAGCCCCTCGTAAAGGTCGCGGGCCGTGCGCTGATCGATTATTGCTTCGAGTTGCTGGAGGTCGCCGGCATTCATCATGTCGTTGTTAACAAGCATCATCTGGCGCAGCAGCTTTCGGCTTATGTGGAGGCTGTTCCGGGGTTCGACATCTCGGTTTCCGATGAAACGGAGGCCTTGCTGGAAACCGGAGGCGGGGTCAGGAAAGCATTGCCTTTTCTCGGATCGGCCCCCTTTTTCGTGCTCAACTCTGACGTCATTGTCCGTGACAACGGACCCAGCTCCATTCGCAAGATGCATGCCCGCTGGCAGCCCGAAGAGATGGATATTCTGCTGCTGTTGCATCCGGTTGAAACGGCCGTCGGATACGCGGGAAGCGGTGACTTCCATATGGAAGAAAACGGCAAGCTGATCCGGCGCACACAGGGAGAAGCCGCGCCCTTCCTGTTCACCGGTGTGCAGCTGATCAACCCGCAGCTCTTCGACGGGATGCCGGAAGGCGCGTTTTCCCTGAACCTTTTGTATGACAAGGCGGCGACGACGGGCCGCCTTTACGGGGTCACCCATGAGGGACAATGGCTGCATGTCGGCACGCCGGACGCGCTGGCGGAGGCAAGCCGGCTAATAGAAAGGGCATAATGGCCAAGCCTGCTAAAAAAAGCACTGTCCTTAATATCCCGGCGGAATTCGGCTTCGTCGATGTAATGGCGAAGGAGCTTTTAAGGCGTCATGGCGCCAACACCCGGAGCCTGAGCGAGATCACCGTGCTTACCACGACCCGCCGCGCCGCGCGAGCGCTGCAAAAGGCATTCTTGCGGGAAACGGCCGGCCGTCCCATGATGCTGCCGCGCATGCGCCCGATCGGGGATGTCGAAGAAGACGAACTCCTGCTGGAAAGTGACATGGGCATCGGCGGAGTGGGGGAGAAGCTGCTGGCACTCCCTCCCGCTATCGACCCGCTCCGTCGGCAGTTGTTGCTGAGTCGCTTGATACAGGCGCGAAATGATAGCTCGGGCGGTCTTGCCGAGGCGGCGGGCCTTGCATCGGCGCTTGCCCGCTTTCTCGATCAGGTGCAAACGGAAGGGCTGGACCTCAAGGACCTCAAAAACCTCGTCCCTTCGGAATATGCCGAACATTGGCAGATCACGCTGGAATTCCTCGAAATCCTGAGTTTGAACTGGCCTGCGATCCTGACGGCGGAAGGGGCCGTAGATCCGGCTCTTCGCCGTGATTTGCTGATGCGGGCTCAGGTTGACCATTGGCAGCACAACCCGCCGGACGCGCCGGTTTATGCGATCGGGTCAACCGGCTCGATCCCGGCCACTGCGCTCCTGCTGAAAACAGTGGCGGAAATGCCGAACGGTACGGTGGTCCTGCCCGGGCTGGATCGTCAGCTTGATGAAAAAAGCTGGAACGCCGTTCGAAACGACGCCACTCACGCTCAGCACGGCCTCGCGCTTCTTCTCGACAAGTTAGGACTGTCGCGGGACGATGTGAGTGATCTCACTGATGAAAGCGCGCGGACATCTACCGCGGCGCGAACGTCATTGTTGGCGGAGGTGCTCCGGCCGGCAGAGACAAGCGATCAGTGGCAACAGGCGAAAGCGCCGGACAAGGAGGCTCTTTCCGGGCTCCGAAAGCTGGATTGCCTGGATGCGCAGAGTGAGGCGCAATCGATCGCGCTGCTCCTGCGGGAGGCATTGGAGACCGAGGGCAAGACGGCTGTGCTTATTACACCGGATCGGGACCTTTCGCGGCGGGTAAGTGCGGAGCTTCGCCGTTGGGATATTGAGGTGGATGACAGCGCCGGTATCAGCCTCGATCAGTCACCGCCTGGTGTTTTCCTGCGACTTCTGGCGCGCATGATTGAGAGTAAAGCTGAACCGGTCTCCCTCCTTGCCGCGTTGAAACATCCGTTGGCCATGGGCGGCGTGGTGCCACAAATATTCCGCCGCCATGTGCGGGCGCTGGAAATGGCGGTATTGCGGGGGCCCCGCCCGGCATCAGGGTTTGCCGGAATTGCACGGGCACTGGAGGACAGTGAGGCCGGGGAAGAGCTCAGGAACTGGTTTCAGGAACTGACGAAAACAGCGGCCTCTCTCGAACAGCTGGCAGCGCGGCGAGCGATTGATTTTTCTGAATTCCTCACCCGTTTCATCGCCTTTGCGGAAACCCTGTCCCGTCCCGAGGGGGAAGAGGGGTCGGCTCTCTGGCAGGGTAATTTTGGGGAAGCCACGGCAGGTTTTATCTCTGAACTACTGCGCGCTGCCGACGTTATTGATGAGTTTGATCCCGCGGCCTGGCCGGAGCTTCTCGATAACCTGATGCGCGGTCGGATGGTGCGTCCGCAATACGGGCTGCATCCGCGTCTGCAAATTTGGGGCCCGATTGAAGGGCGGCTTGGCCGCGCTGATCTGGTCATTCTGGGCGGCCTGAATGAGGGAAGCTGGCCGCCGGATGCGGGAAGCGATCCATGGATGAGCCGTCCGATGCGCGAAAAATTCGGATTGCCGCTGCCGGAGCAGAAAATCGGCCTTTCCGCCCATGATTTCCAGCAGGCATTCGGCGCGGCGGAAGTCGTGATGACGCGGGCGGCTAAAATCGAGGGAACTCCGACGGTCCCTTCGCGATGGCTTCTCCGTCTCGAAACCCTGCTCGAAAAGTTCGATATGACACTTGATACGACAGGGGCGGAGAAAATTTTGAGCTGGCAGCGGCAGTTTGACCAGCCGGTGACGTATGAACCTGTTCTTGCGCCGCGCCCGACCCCGCCCGTTGCGGCGCGCCCGCGCCGTTTGTCGGTCACCCGCATTGAGCAATGGATCAAGGATCCGTATTCTATTTTTGCCGCGCAGATATTGAAACTCCGTCCGCTGGATGAGATTGCGATGGATCCTTCCGCCGCAGACAAAGGCACCTTCATTCACGCTGCCCTTGAGAGATTTATTGAGGAATTTCCGGGCCGTCTGCCGGAAAACGGGCGGGAGAAACTTCTTGAATATGGCCGCGAGGCTTTCGGCGATATGTTCTCCTATCCGTCCGTCTGGGCCTTCTGGTGGCCTCGCTTTGAGCGGATCACGGACTGGTTT